>VFQR01000078.1_pt1 | contig 240165 bp, 213 predicted proteins | sample 3512321 | NCBI WGS metagenome assembly VFQR01 (sample SAMN10412374, study PRJNA504923) | tailings metagenome | isolation source: Relicate 3 Philex TSF1 revegetated site | place: Philippines: Tuba, Benguet | collected 2017-08-29 | reverse complement strand
CAGCCTAGACCGTGTGAGCTTTTTTACTGCTCAGTCAACTTTTCAAACGCCCTCTAAGGTGGTCAACGACAGCCTCGGCCATCTGATTGGCGACGAGCTGCTGATGGAGGTAGCCAGTCGGCTCAAGCGGGTGCTGCGCCCCACAGATCTGGCGGTGCGCCTGGGGGGAGACGAGTTTATTGTGCTGCTGGAGGATATTGGCCATTTTGCCATGGCCCAGGCGCTGGCCGAACAACTCCTAGAAACCCTGCGGCAGCCGTTTCAGCTCAGCAGCCACCAGATGTTTGCCACCGTTAGCCTGGGACTGGTGATGGGCGATGACCGCTACCAAACGGCCTCAGAGCTAATTCGCGACGCCGATACGGCGATGTACCGGGCCAAGGCCGGCGGGCGGGACGGCTACCAGACCTTTGACAGAGGCATGCACGAGAGCGCGATCGCCCGGCTTACCCTCGAAACCGAACTGCGCCGCGCCCTGCTCCATCACCCCGAAGAGTTTGTGCTCTACTACCAACCCATTGTCGATCTGCAAACAGCGGCGGTCAAAGGGTTTGAGGCCCTGGTGCGGTGGCAGCATCCCCAGCGGGGGCTGATTATGCCGAGTGAGTTTATTTCCGTTGCCGAAGAAACCGGGCTCATCGTGCCGCTCAGCTACTGGCTGCTGGAGCTGGTCTGTAGCCAAATGGCCGCCTGGCAGAGCACCTACCGTCAGGCCAAGGGGCTGACCGTCAGCGTCAACCTGTCGGCGCTCCAGCTGCACAGCGCTGGCCTCCTCGGTCGGGTCGATGAGATTTTGCAGGAAACCGAGCTGCTGCCGCGCAGCCTGGTGCTGGAGATCACCGAAAGCATGCTCATCGACAACATCGACGACACCATTCACGTGCTCAACGGCCTGCGTCAGCGAGGCATCGCCCTCAGCATTGACGACTTTGGCACCGGCTACTCATCACTGAGCTACCTGTACCGGTTTCCCATTAGCAGTCTGAAGATCGATCGCTCCTTCGTCAGCCAAATGGAGACCAGCCCCAGCCACGAAACCATCGTGCACACCATTATTAATCTGGGGCGACAGCTGGGCTTTCAGGCGATCGCCGAGGGCATCGAAACTCCCCAGCAGGTCAACACCCTCAAGCGGCTGGGGTGCGACTATGGCCAGGGCTACTGGTTTGGCAAGCCCCAGGCCGCCGCCGCCGTTGAGCTCTGGCTGACCCAGCCTACCGCCTACTACCGTCCTTACCCGGTGAGCTAAGTCGCCGATCGACCCACTGCCGGGCTCTATAGATGGCCTCAGAACGACTGACCACCCCCGGCACCGCCACAGCACAGCCGGTATCGTAGGTAGCCCACACCGCATACATCGGCACGCCATCTGCGGTGCTGTAGTCGAGCTCAAGGCGAAAACCCCGGTAGTCAAAGGCCAGCACCACATGGGGGTAGTCTGGATCGGCAAACAGCATAGGGCAGAGGGTATAGGGTTCACGGTATCAGGGCAAGGGGCCGACCTCAAACCGGCGGCTTCGTCCCCTAAACCCAAAAGGAGGCGGGCCGGAGCCCACCCCCTTTGAGTCGCGGAGTACGCCTGCGGTGTTACCGCCCGGCTAGGCAGCGGCCAGGTTGCTGGCGGCAAAGTCCCAGTTCACGACGTTTTTGAGGAAGCTGTCGATGTAGTCGGGGCGCTTGTTCTGGTAGTCGAGGTAGTAGGCGTGTTCCCACACATCCATGGTGAGTAGGGGTACCTGGCCAGCGGTGAGGGGGTTGTCGGCGTTGAGGGTTTTGGTCACCTTGAGGGTGCCGTTGTCGAGCACCAGCCAGGCCCAGCCGCTGCCAAACTGAGTGGCTCCAGCATTCTTAAACGCTTCGACAAACTTGTCAAAGCTGCCAAAGTCGGCGTCGATTTTTTTGGCCAGGTCGCCCGTGGGGGTGCCGCCGCCGCCGGGCTTCATGGAGTTCCAGTAGAAGGTGTGGTTCCAGGCCTGGGCACCGTTGTTGAACAGGCCCTGCTGGGAGCTGTCGCCCGCGATCGCCTTGATCACCTCCTCAATCGGCTTGCTGTCGTGGTCGGTGCCCTTGACCGCATCGTTGTACTTGCTGACGTAGGCCGCGTGGTGCTTGTCGTGGTGAAACTCTAGGGTGCTCTTGGAAACGTAAGGTTCTAGGGCGTCGTAGGCGTAGGGTAGAGAGGGCAGTTCGTAAGACATAGGGCTCGTTTGGGGGTATCTACAGCTACACAATAAATCTTTACCTCAGCAATAACTATCCCCCTGGGGAGGAGGGGGATAGGCTTAAAGCTAGAGATGGGCTAAGGCTTTAGGTAGAGATTTAGCCCACCGATCAGGCCCCAATCGCCACCAGTTCGATATCAAAAATGAGCGTCTCTCCGGCCAAAGGATGGTTGGCGTCGAGGGTGACATCGGCCTCCGACAGCTCGGTGACCATCACCGGCACCATCTGCCCCTGGGGGCCCTGGAGCTGAAGCTGCTGGCCCACATCTAAAGGAATGTCGGCAGGAATGTGGTGGCGCTCGACCACCATCACCATCTCCGGCTGGTGCGGGCCGTAGGCGCGTTCGGCAGGAATCACTTCGGTTTTGGCGTCGCCGGGGGCCATGCCCACCACTGCCGCCTCAAAGCCAGGGATCACTTCACCATTGCCAATGGCAAACTCTAGGGGGGCGCGATCGCGCGATGAGTCAAACACCGTACCATCTTCAAGCCTGCCGGTGTAGTGAATTGAGACACTGTCGCCTGTTTTAGCCTGGGGCATAGAACTATCCTCTGAATGAATGGGGTTTTTCTATAGGTCTTCTATAGGTCACGGTCTTTGCCTCACGCTAACGGGCATTTTGTGCAACCTCGCCAATACTAGAGATTTTTCTAAGGTTTCAGAGAGAACCCAGGGGCGATCGGAGCTGACCCCAGCGGTGGGGAGTCGCCAAATCCCTTGCTACGCTGTAAATAGCGCAGGGTTATCTGCTACCGGCAACAGGCAATTTCCGAAGACAGCTCACCATGGTCGAGTCCAGAGACGGCATCATCGGCGGTGCCAAGCCCCAACCCTCCCCCAGCATTTGGCTGGTTGAGTTCCAGGCCATTTTGCAGGGGGCCGTAGGCGGCTTTTTATTTGGCATTCCGCTGTTGTACACAGTGGAAGTGTGGGCCATTGGGGCCGCCACCGGCCCCCGGTGGCTGTTGACAGTACTTGCCACTACCCTGCTTGGCGTCGGGCTCCTCACCCAGGTTGAAGGGTTTCGCCAGTCCCTCCGGCTGCATCCGGTTGAAGCTCTGCTAGAAAGCATTGAAGCCGTGGCCATTGGGGTGGTGTGTGCCGCCCTATCTTTGGTGCTGCTGCGCCGCATCACCCTGGCGACCCCGCTGGCAGAAATCTTAGGAAAGGTGGTGTTTGAGGCGGTGCCCTTTGCGCTGGGGGTGGCCCTAGCCCGCTCAACCCTCCACGGCAAGCAGGGGAGAAATCGCCGCACTACCGTTCCCCTGGCCCGGCGGCTGGCCTCGCCGACCTTAGCCAACCTGCGCGATGCCCTGATTGATTTCGATGCCGCCCTCATTGGTGCAGTGCTGATTGCATTCAGCATTGCTCCCACCGAAGAAGTGCCGCTGCTGGCGGCCTCGCTACCGCCCCTGTGGCTGCTGTTGGTGATGGGCGCATCGCTGGGCCTCTCCTACGCCATTGTGTTTGCCTCGGGCTTTACCGATCGCGCCGAGCGGCGGCAGCGGGGTCTGCTGTTTAGCCCCATCACCGAAACCCTGGTGGCCTATCTGGTGGCGCTGCTGGCCTCAATGGCCATGCTGGTTCTGTTTCAACAGCTCAACCCCAGCGACCCCTGGTCAGAATGGCTCAGCAATGTGTTGGTTTTAGGACTGCCGGCCTCCATTGGCGGGGCCGCAGGGCGTATTCTTATCTAATGGATTTGCCTGACCCCTCCCCTAGGAATTGCCCCAACCCAGAGGCTGCTGAAACGCCAGGGCACTTCACCGAGCGATCCGCCGCTGAATGGGTGACATTCGCGGTGGCGTCTGTGATTTTGCTGGGGCTGGTAGGGCTGATTTTCTTTGACTGGCAAACCAATCAAAATCGCCCGCCCGCCTTTGCCGTGGCGGTGTCTGAGGCGGTGCGAGTCACCGATGGCCGCTACTACGTGCCCTTTGCCATCACCAACACCGGGGGGCGCATTGCCCGTATGGTGCAGGTGACCGCCGAACTCGACATCGCCGGAGTGGATGACGAAACCGGCGAGCAGCAGATCGACTTTCTCTCGGGCCACGAGACCAAGGCGGGCAGCTTTGTCTTTTCCCACGATCCCCAGGGGGGAGAGCTGACAGTGCGGGTGGCCAGCTATCGACTACCGTAGGGAGGTTTTGGATGGGTGATTTTGGATTAGGTCTGGCGGGATGGGATGAGCTTTAGCTGGTTCAAATCAGGGTTCTACAGCTTTAGCCCGTCTGGTTGAGATATTTTCCCTGGGAACGTGGGAACGTTCGCACGCTTAAACGCCCGCACGTTCCCAGGGTTTCTCGATGTCCTAACTAAACTAACTAAGCCTATACGAAGGGCTGGGCTAAAGTAGCCTTACCCAATCAGGAGAATGCATGCTCGGCTATGTCTTAATTTTGCTGGCGACGGTTTGCTTTGGGGCACAGAACCTGATCACTCGGGTGCTGTTTATTCCGTCCAATTTGCTGGGGCTGGTGGAAACCGGCGGCTTCGTCGAGCCCACGCTGCCCAACTCGTTTTTGCTGATGTTTATGCGGATGCTGGTGGGGGTGCCCCTGATGGCAATGCTGTTGCCGCCGGTATACCCGCAGCTGTGGCACGACCTGCGGCGACTGCGATCGCCGGACTATCGCCGCGAACTCTACCTGGCCCTGGTGGGCGGGGTGCTGATGTTTTCATACCTGGCGCTGCTCTACGTGGCGGTGGGGCGGATTGCGGCGGGCATTGCCCTGACGCTGTTTTTTACCTTCCCGGTCTACACGGCGATACTCGACTGGTACTGGTTTGGCCACCGGCCCAGTACCAGCCGCTGGGCCATTTTGGTGCTGATTTTGCTGGGTAGCGCACTGACGATTCCCATGGCGGGGGCGGCGATCGAAAGCTGGCTGGGGGTGAGCTTTGGCCTGGCCTCGGGGGTGGTGTACGCTTTCTACACCGTAGCGGCCCAGAAGGCTTTTGAAACCTTTCACCCGGTGCCCTTTACGGGCATTAGCTTTGCGGTGACGCTGGTGCTGTCGGCGGCCAGTCTGCTGCTGTGGCCGGGGGATCTGGCGGGGCTACTGTGGCCCGCGCTGTGGGTGGGTGGGCTGCTGTCGGCGATCGCCACCCTCACCGGCCACGTGCTCAACAATCTGGGCATTCGCGTGGTGGGGGCCACCGCCGCCTCTATGCTAGGAGCTGCTAACCCGGCCCTGACGGCGGTGCTGGCCTGGGGTGTGCTGCAAGAACAGCTTTCCCTAGTGCAGTGGCTGGGGGTGCTGCTGGTGACGGTCAGCGTGGGCCTGCTCAGCCTGACCAAGCCTTCGTAACCAGTAGCCCCTGGCCTGATGTGGCGATCGCCCCCACACCATGCCCCTATTCCTTAAAAGGCCTCCAGATCTGCGGGAAACCTATCGCTGAGCAGCTGGTCAGGGGTAAACGGGCAATGTTCCGGTAAGGTTTTAGGATCGAGGGGTGTTTCTCGCCCCACCAATAGCAACCCCAGTTGATAGCCCTTGGCAACAGCTTCGTCCTGATAGCTTTTTAGGCTGGGGTTTTGGTCGAGCAAATCTAAAATTTGCAGCCGTTGTTCCTGAATTGTGTACTTCCAGCTTTTGCTGCGGCGATCGCCCTGATACTGCCACTTCAGCAGATGACCAATGAGTACTCCTAAGCGATTTTTGAGTTCTTGCTTTTGCTGCCTACCCAACGACTCAATTTCCTCGACTAAATTTTCCACGTCTAGATAGTCGGTTTTGCCTAGCCGTAGCAAGTCAGCCTGCTCCTGGGTCCAGGCGTAGAAATCAGTTTCGTAGAGGTTGGCCATGATCAGACCTTTGGGGTGGGCTGCAATGCGGCGGTACTTGCTTCAGAGTATCGCCTGCGAGGGAGCGATCGCTACGGTTGCCGCCGCAGGGGCAGCCCCAACCCTGGCTGAAGGACAGAGATCCGCCAAATCACACCGATCGCATTTGGGGTTGCGGGCATTACACACCGCCCGCCCGTGGTACACCAGGCGAATCGACCAGTTCTCCCAGTCGGGCTGGGGGAGCAGCTTCATCAGGTCGCGCTCGATTTTGACCGGGTCGCTGTGCTGGGTCAGCCCCAGCAGATTGGTGATGCGCTTGACGTGGGTATCGACAGTGACGCCGCCATTGATGCCAAAGCCGTGGGCCAGCACCACGTTGGCGGTCTTGCGCGCCACCCCCGGCAGCGTCACCAGGTCATCCATGCGGGAGGGGACTTCGCCCTTGTACTCGGTGATGATGCGCTGGCAGGCAGCGCGAATATTCTTGGCTTTGTTGCGATAGAAGCCGGTAGATTTTACCAACTGCTCTAAATCGGCAATATCAGCCTCGGCAAAGGCATAGACATCGGGGTAAGCGGCAAATAGCGCCGGGGTCACCAGGTTGACCCGCTCGTCGGTGCACTGGGCCGCCAACATCGTGGCGATCATCAGCTGGAGCGGATTCTTAAAGTCGAGGGAGCAGGGAGCCTCGGGATACAACCGCTTCAGGCGGATCAAAATTTCTAGCGCCCGCTGTTTTTTAGAAGCTCGCCGCTGGTTAGGCATGGAGGGGGTATGGGGTAAGGGAGATGGGGAGGGTGGGGGAGATAGGGAGTTTTGAGTTTTAAGTTTTGAATGCTGAGTTTTGAATGTTGAGTTTTGAGTTCCTAGGACTTGAGATGTCTGGCACAGCGGAGATGGCTATCGCACATTACTCCTCAGGTTAACTCTCGACAAGAACTTCTCTACATTGGGCAAACAACCGTTTGCCCCTACCGTAGAACGACCTCGTACGTGGATATTTTCTTTGCTGGAAATCTCCTTAAGTCCTAACTCAAAACTGAGAACTCAAAACTCAAAACTTTCTAACGTAGGTTTTGAAAGATTTCGAGCTGGGTGGTGTCGCGGACGATGAGAAATACGCCCAGGCCCAGCAGCAGCACCAGGCCGGTCTGCATGACGTTTTCTTGAATGCGATCGGGTAGGGGCTTGCCGCCGCGCAGGGCTTCGATCAGCAGAAACGCCAGCTGACCGCCATCTAGGGCCGGTAGCGGCAGAATATTGATGATCGCCAGATTAATGCTGATGATGGCGGTGAAGGGGAACAGCATGGCGGCGCTATTTTTAGCTAGCCCGGCCCCCTGCTCGACAATTTTGACTGGCCCGGCTACCTGGCTGGCCATTTCGCCAAAGTTGGTGACCAGTTGCACAAAGCCATTAACTGTGCGCACTAGAGTGTCTTGAAACTGCTGCGCTGCCAGGCCAAAGACCTCGAACGGATTGTTAGGGCGGCGGAAGCCAAAGTCGCCGTTGGGCTGGAGCTGCACGCCAATCACCGCTGAGCCGTCGGGGCCAACTTCAGGGGTGACGGCAAACTCTAGCTCGCGATCGCCCCGCTGCACGGTGAGCTCCACCGGCTGGTTGGCGCTGTCTTTGATCAGCTGAATGAAGGCAGGAATGCTCTCTTCGCCTGCGCCGAGGGGCTCACCGTTAGCGGCTACCAGCACATCGCCGGGGCGAATGCCCGCCTGACCCGCCGGAGAGCTTTCGGAGATCACCTGGGGCACCAGAATGCCGGGCTGGGGGTTAAAGGTCTCAGGAATGCCGACGGCGGTGAACTGGGCCACAAACACCAGGTAGGCAAACACCAGGTTGGCAATCACCCCAGCGCTGATCACAATGGCGCGATCGAGAATGGGGCGATTTTTGAGCAGGTCGGGGTCGTTGGTGGGAATGTCGCTGTCGGGGTCGTCGTCGGGGAAGCCCACGAAGCCGCCCAGGGGGATGGCCCGCAGGGAGTACTCGGTCTCAGCTCCCTGAAACTTCCAGAGGATGGGGCCAAAACCAATGGCAAAGCGGTTGACGTGGATGCCTTGCAGCCTTGCAGCCGTAAAGTGTCCGGCCTCGTGGACGGCTACCAGCAGGGCAATGACCGCGATCGCAGCTAAAACCGACATAGACAAACCCGGTAGGTGAGAACAGTTTTCTTATTCTAGCGCTGCTGCTGCTTGGGGATTGGGGTGGGGGGTGGATGGGTGGGGGGTAGGGGGTGATGGTTGGGTAGGGGCAGACCTACGTCTGCCCTGCCCTGAGGAATTTTGGATTAGCGATTTTCGATTTTGGGAAGCAGGGAGGTGAATACGTAGGGGCAGACCCATGGGTCTGCCCACCCATGGGGTATCTATGCGTCTGCCCACCTGTGGGGTATCTCTAACCGTCGAGCTGGACGCCGCTGGACGCAAACCGAGCCGTCCATATCCCTAGATCGGGGTCGGGCAGGGCCGATCGCAGCTTGGTAGCTAATTCCTCCGCCTGGGCCTCTGACTCCGCCAGGGTAAACACCGAGGGGCCAGAACCAGACATGAGGGTACCCAGGCCACCCAGTTCGGCCATAGTGGCTTTGAGGGCGGCGGTTTTGGGGTGGGCGGGCAGCACGACTTTCTCAAAGTCATTGCAGAGGTGCTGGGCTAAATCCTGAGCATCCCGATGGGCTACAGCCCTCACCATCCCCCCCGATCGCACCTCTGCCTGGCGCGCCTGCCAGTCTTTGACCCCGGCCAGGTAGGTGTCGCCGTACTCGGCTCGATAGGTTTGGTAGGCCCAGGGGGTAGAGACAAACTCTGCCTCGTACTTGGCGATCACCACATGCAGGGTGTCAATACCAGAGATAGCATCTAGCTGCTCGCCGCGCCCGGTGGCGATCGCAGTGCCCCCCGACACGCAAAAGGGCACGTCTGACCCCAGCTCAGCTCCCAGCTCTTGCAGCTCGCTCTGGGTGAGGCCCAAGTTCCAAAGCAGGTCTAGCCCCACCAGCACAGCGGCGGCGTTGGCGGAGCCGCCCGCCAGCCCCGCCCCCACCGGAATCTGCTTTTCAATGGTGATTTCGACGCCGCCCAGCTGGGCCATAGCTGCGGGAAACCGTTCTTTAATCAGGGCCGCCGCCCTGTAGGCCAGATTGGTTTCATCGGCGGGCACCAGGGGATGTTCGCAGCGTACCCGAATTTCATCGACGCCAATGCTGCGAACGGTGATGCGATCGCACAAACTCACGCTCTGCATCACCATAATCAGCTCGTGAAAGCCGTCAGGGCGGCTGCCCACAATTTCGAGGTAGAGGTTGATTTTGGCCGCAGCCAGCAGAGAGTAGAGACGCATCGAGCGATCCTTCGTGAATGGTGATTAGCCGTAGGGCAGGCGGCTCGCCTGCTTAGTTCCCGTAGGTTCCACAGCCGTAGTCATAGGGTGGGCAGTGCCCACCAGCCTTACATCAGCGCCCTTTAACCCGATGATGACGACTGCTTCAGGATTGTATTACTCAGCGCTACCCAATGCTCAACACTGAGGTCTTCCCCCCGAGCGGTGGGTTCGATGCCCAGGCGAATCATCATTGACTCTAGCTGGTCGCGATCGATCACCCCCTTGAGGTTGTTGCGCAGCATCTTGCGCTTGCTGCCAAAGCCCAGTTTCACCAGGCGATCGAAGCCTGCCAGGTCGTCGGATGGGGTGGCGGGCAATCGCGGCGTCATCTTGACCACGGCAGAATCCACCTGGGGCGGCGGCTGAAAGGCGCGGGCGGGCACCGGGCATACCAGCTCACAATCCGCCAGGTACTGCACCCGCACCGACAGCGCCCCAAAGGCTTTCTTCCCCGGTTTAGCGTAGAGCCGCTCGGCCACCTCTTTCTGCACCAGCAGCACGATCGCATCGTAGGGCGCTGGGTTGGGCGCAGCCAGGGTGCCCAGCAGCTTCTCTAAAATTGGCCCAGTGATGTAGTAGGGAATGTTGGCCACCACTTTGTTGGGCAGACCGTAGTCAAAGTGTTTGTCCCGCGAGACGGCAGCGATGTCTAGCTCTAGTATGTCGCTCGGCACCAGGCGAAAGTTATCGTGCTTAGCGAACTGATGGTTGAGCTTGCGAACCAGGTCGCGATCGATCTCGACGGCGATCACCGCGTTGGCCAGGGGCAGCAGCCAGCGGGTCAGCGCCCCGGTGCCGGGGCCAATTTCGAGCACCGTGTCTTGGCGGGTGACGGCGGCGGCCTCCAGCATGCGGTGGAGCACCTTTTCGTCGGTGAGCCAGTGCTGGCCAAAACGCTTGCGGGTCGGTTGGGAGAACATTTTGTAATTAGCGACCTGTGGTAGGCTCTCGCCCAGAGCTAGTTAGATTAAGGACAGAATTATGACATTCTTTTCAGCTTGGCTGACTGTCTTTGCTGTCAGTCTAGTCGCCGTTGTCACCCCTGGCCCTGATTTTGCCCTGACGTTACGCAACAGCCTGGCCTATTCTCGACGGGCAGGAGTATTTACTGCGATCGGCGTTGGTGCTGGCAACTTGGTTCATGCTATCTATTCCCTCATTGGCATCGGCGCTGTGATTTCACAATCCATTTTGCTGTTTAATCTCTTGAAATGGGTTGGGGCTGCTTATCTCATCTACATCGGCATCAAGTCTTTAAACGCTAAGCGAATGGCAATTCCCCTGCGGGAGCACTGCGTGAACGCGTCAGAATCCATTGAGCAGCAGCGAGATATTGAGCGCTGGGCGGCATTTCGCATCGGATTTCTGGGAAATTTGCTAAACCCCAAAGCAACACTCTTTTTCTTGGCGCTATTTACCCAAATTGTGCAGCCTGCAACGCCGATAGTAGCGCAAGCAATCTATGGGGCAACCGTAGCGGCTGTGGCACTGGTCTGGTTTGCAGTAGTGGCCGTGGTGATTTCCCATCAAGGGTTCAAGCGCCATATTCTGGCTATGGCTCACTGGCTAGAACGTTTAACTGGGGCAGCACTCATAGTCTTGGGGGTGCGCTTGGCTGTGGCAGAGGCAAACTGAGTAGCCTGTCCGAGTTCAACAAAGCACCGAAGTCAGACAAAAACTCGTGAGCTGTGAGCTGAGCGCTACGGCTCAACTTCATCTAAGGCTGTCAGTGCGATCGCCCGCCTGGGGAACCCTACACAATGGTTATCTCCGAGGCTGTGAATGACATCTGTTTCCGACAAAGGACAACTGAAAACTTGGAAGGATGATAGAGGCTTCGGCTTTATTAAACCGGAAGGCGGTGGCAGAGACGTTTTCTTACACATCAGCGCTTTGCCAAGAGCTAGTCGCCGCCCAAAGGTCGGAGACACGATTCTATACGAGAAAGTGGCTGAACCTGATGGCAAAGTACGGGCTGTCAGAGCCACGATTGAAGGTGTCGTCGTGCCCCTCCCACAACAAACTATTAAACGAAGCCTAACGGTTCGCCCCCTGACCGCTAAGCACAAGCCAAAACAAAAAGGCTGGCTTGAATCTCTCACAGGTATTGTCGGCTTAGTGATTGTTGCAGCCTTTGCCATTCCACCTGTTTATAAAAGCGTCTGGACTCGACTGGATACCAATCTTCCTGCCTCATCCACTACACAGCCAGAGACTACCGCTCCTCCAACGCTCATTGAAGCGGTCGTAGATCCTAGCTGTGTTATCAAAGGTAATATCTCGATTTCAACTGGAAAGAAGCTTTATCACGTCCCCGGCATGGAAGATTATGAGGGAACAGAGATTCACCTCGACAAGGGCGAACGATGGTTTTGTACCGAGGCTGAGGCGATCGCCCAGGGATGGCGCAGAGCCCCGCGATAAATGCACCGGGCAGCCTCTGTTTTTCCAGGAACTACCACCGCAGCAGTTAGTTCTTGATCTCAAAAAAGCGCCGCGATCGCGGCGCTTTTTAAGCTTCAACTCCTCCTCGCCCAGAAAGCAAGCTGTGGGTTTACCTTTTGTTGCCCCGAGACGGAGTTAGCTCATCAACAATCTCGTTTTCCTGGGTAATTTCGTCGAGGTTGAGTTTGTCCTTTACCAACTCACCGGCTGATTGATCTTTGTTTTTTGCGTTATCGGCGGCGGCTGAGGCCGAAGCTGAGACCTGATTTTGCCATTCCCGGCGCTGCTCACGCATTTCGCTGAGTCTTTCTTCAGGAATAACGGGCTTTAGAGCGTCAGACTCTGCTTGGGCAGCAAAGCGAGAAGAGGCGGCCAGGGCCACCAGCGAACCGGGTGCAGAACTTGCCAGCGCTGTTGGCTGGGAAACGCCAAACAGCAAAGCTACGCTGAAAACCAGTACGGCAAGGCGCTTAAAAACCTTCGTCAGTGAAATGTAGAGCTTGCGATTGACCATGATTTAATCCCTCCAAAATGGGCAAAATTTCAAAAACCAATTCTTAAAATGCTTAAATGCTTGCAGAGTTATTGCTAAAAAACACTGACAGTTCGGCGTGAAGAATTCATTTTTCCATTAATATTTCAAGCAATAGATCAATTCGTACATGACCAACAGTCGAATAATTCACGGGCTGTCAGTAGAGTAAGCAAAAATACGATCATCAACGTCTTCCTCAAGATAGAAACGGGATCAGCCAAACCATCGACGAACCGCTAAAGTGAGGTACTGCTGAAGACTGAACACCGCCCAGGTTGCCTGCTAAACCTATAGTTTAGACAGGCTCGGCAGCCTGAATAGTGAACAGCCGAGACGGCTATCCCACATTTTTTTCACAGGCTTTTGAGACACCTCGATTCAGCAACGCCCTTGCTGTCGTTCAGCGCTCAAGTTTTTAGACCCACCGTATTGCTCGATCACCTGGGTCGTAGGTAACCCAGGTCGTCAATCTCTAGGGGCGTATTGGGAAAGTCGCGTTGGGTGAACTGGCGCACGAGCACTACGCCGCCGAAGTGGTCATCCAGGTAGGGCACGCCGTTGCGATCGAGGGCGACGGGGATGATGCGTCCGCCGACAAAGTTGCCCTGGGCATCGAGGTCGGTTTGCAAAATCAGCGAGGTGCCCAAGGGGCCAACGGTAGAGAGGCTGCGATAGCCCAAAAAGTTGCCCAGCGAGTAGGCGATTAGCCTGTTGTTGTACAACTCGAGCGCTCTCGGCACGTGGGGGCCGTGGCCCAGCACCAGGTCGGCCCCGTGGTCGATGACCGTCCGGGAGAAGCGCACGACGTTGCCGCGATTTTCAGAGTAGAACAGTTCGTCCTGGTCGCGGGTGACGGTGGCATCGGTGCCTTCTTTACCCGCGTGAAAGGAAACAACGACGATATCGGCCTGGCTTTTGGCGGTTTGCACCAGGGCGATCGCCCCCTCTAAATCCTGCACCTGGTTGTGCTCCGCATAGGTGCTAAAGCCAATAAAGGCCACCCTCTGCCCCCGGGCTTCTACGTAGAGAATCTCGCCCTTGCGGCCCACGGCCTGCATGCCCGCTGCTGTGATGTGGGCAATGGTGTCTTCAAAACCCTGCACAGAGAAATCCATAGAGTGGTTGTTGGCCACGCTAAGGACGTCAAACCCGGCCTCTTTGAGCACGCTGGCGTACCAGGGCGGGGTACGAAAGGCAAAGGTGTTAGCCCGGCTCGTATCTTTGGCGCTGCGGGGCACCTCGGTGAAGGTGCTTTCAAAATTGCCGAAGGTGATGTCGGCCTCGCCCAGGTGGTACTGAATGCCGCCAAACAGGTATTGCCAATCGTCGGGCAGGCGGTAGCGCTGGTAGTCGGTACCGGGAATGATATCGCCCACGGCTTTGATGGTCAGGGCCACCGGGGTCGCCACCTCAACGGGAGCCAGCGCCGCCCCGCGCACCACGGGTTCTAGCGCAGGGGCGGCGGGCTGGGGCAGGGTCAGATCAGCGACGATCGCCCCTGAGCGCTCCACCGGGACAGAGCCAAAGGGCTGGCTGTAGCGCCACTGGGCGATGCCGGCAAACCCAAACCCCAGGCCTGCCATCGCTAAGAGGGGCAGCCATCGCCGCCGACCTAGAGCATGGGGTCTTTTCCCCGGCAATACCGCTGTCCCTGAGGGCTGCGCCGCTGCCACCGGGGCCGGAGTGGCTGGGGCCAGGGTGGGTGCGCTGTGCTCTGGGGTGGGCAGGGCAGACGAGGCTGGGGCCGCTGGGGTTAGGGCAAAGTCGTACTGCCAGCGGTTGAGCAGGCGCTTTTCGGTGCCGTCGAGTACTTTGAGGTGGGCGATGTCGGCCAGCCCTAGGGCGGTGACCACGGCGCGAATGCGCGGCAAAAATGGGTCTAACTCAATGATTTGGGGAGCGGTGAGAAAGACATAGAGGGTGCGATCGCGCCGCGAGACCTCTACCCGCAGAAGGGGGTTGCCGAGGGCAGCATCGAGCAAACCAGCGATGGTTGTTGGAGACGGGTCGGCAGGGGCGATCGCGGTCTCCCCCTGGGCTAGGGCCTCTATCGACAGTGGAGGTAGATCAGTAGTCACAGACGAACAGGCATCTAGGCGCTAGCAAATCATACCGCCGAGGCAAAAAGAAGCGACCATTTCCCCAAAAAACTAAAAAACTGCCCTGCTAGCCAGGGGCTAACGGGGCAGAAACGGGTCTATCGGAACGCTAAACCAAACCTATCGAAACAGGTGGTCAGCACTGTAATCTACCGTGATGAACCGACATTGCGGCCAATGTCGCGGTAGAGGCCCCTACGGCGCGATCGCAACCGGGTGGGCAAACCAATCCCAGCTACCCCCAACAGCCCCAGCGCCGTCCTGGTTCCCCCATGGGGAGCGGTCGCCTGGGGCCGAGCCTCAGCGGGCTGGGTGGGCCGGGGCGTCTGGCGGTATTCGGCCCCGGCTAGAGAGAGCAATCCAGCTACAATTAGAGCGCTCAGGTGGTTGAGCGACTTGTCAACGGCGGGCACCTCGTAGTGGGTGGCGAAGGTTCTCACCAAAAACCACAGAAATATCCCAACGCAGATCACCAGAGCAATGGCGTTGATAGCCGGGCTGTTAGCAAAGGTATAAATAGCCCCAGCCGTAGGGCCGTCAATGGCTCCCTCAAACTCTTCAAAGGTAGAAAACGGGCTAGACATATCACAGCTTCCTTAAAATATTCAGCACGCTTGGAGAATCGGGCTAAGCCTTGGGGGAAACTTCAACCATTGGCACCATCATCGGGTCAGAATGGCCATTTTTCTCAGACAAAATAGAATACTCCGGGTAACCTTCAATGCCAAAGTCAGCCAGGTCTAAACCGGCAATTTCTTCGGCCTCAGACACCCTGAGTAAACCCATTTTCTTTAGCACAAAGCTCACTCCATAACCCGGAATAAAGCCCAGGAGTACCGCACAGAGAGCGGCCCCTAAGAGCTGAGCCCCAAAGTTAATCGAGGGAATACCATCGGGCTGAGGATAACCCGCCGCAAAGATGCCCACCATCAACGAGCCAAACACGCCGCAGTATCCGTGCACAGCAAAGGCACCCACCGCGTCGTCAATGCCAGCTTTTTCAATCGCATTGCCGACGAAGGGCATCGTGTAAGCCCCCACAAAGGCAAGAATGATGACAATTGCCGGGCTGTAGATATCCATTGCCGCCGCTGACGAAATAATGCCCGCCAGACCGCCTGAAATGGTGTAAAACGGATCGGCTTTAGAGCCCATGTAGGCTCCTACTAACCCTGCCGACAGGGCCAGGGTGGTATTGACCCCAATGGAGGCCAGGGTCATGGGCGTGCCGTAGATGGTGATTTCGCCGGTTTGGCCCGGGGTAAAGATAACGCAGGCGGCCAGAAACGCGTAGAAACCTACAAAAATCAGCATTAGCCCCACCATGGTGAGGGGCAGATTGTGGGGCATAATCACCCGTGGTTTGCCCTGCACGTCAAACTTGCCGATGCGGGGGCCGAGGTTAATGAGCACCCCTAGGGCGAAGAAGCCCGCCACCGCATGGAGCAGGGCCGAGCAGCCAAAGTCGTGGTAGCCCAGCTGCGTAAATAGCCAGCCGTAGGGGTTCCAGCCCCAGGAAGCCGCAACTACCCAGGTAAACGACCCCAGCACAATCGCCAGAACGGAGTAGGCACCCACGCGAATGCGCTCAATCACCGCCCCAGAGAGAATGGAGGCGGTAGTCATAGCAAACAGGGCAAAGGCAAACCAGAAAACCCCCGTGAGGTTATCGGCAATGTTGGGGCCCAGGGCCGGGGACCAGGGGTAAGAGGCCTGCACCAGACCCAGCACCTCGCCCACGGTGCCCTCGGCGGCGGCGTCAGTCCAGGGGCCAACGATGCCACCCTGAAGGGGAAACAGCGGAAAGGCGTTGTACACCCACCAGCCAAAAAAGAAGAAAGTCAACCCCACCAGGGACAGGGTCATCAAGTTTTTGACCATGGTGGCCAGAACGTTTTTAGAACGGGCCGCGCCACCCTCGTAGGCTAAAAATCCCACGTGAATCAGCAACATTAAAACAGAAGCCCAGTAGTAGTAGGACTCTGCCACAAAAGTTGCTAAAAACTCTTGCGATTCAGGAGACATAGATCACTCCTAGCTGTCAACTAAGTTGTACGAAAAATCGGCAAAAATGAAACGACCAACCCGTCAAAACAAGCGCGGGTTCACGGCATCGAGCAATCTGACCCGTCCAAAAGATCAAAGCATTCAGAGATTTCAAATCTCAGATGCTGAGCATAGGCAGAGATTTTGCTTTGGGGGAGAACTTAATCACCAAGCTGTCTGAGTTTTCTCGACTAACTTGTTATGTCAAGAGTGTGCAATGCAATTTAGGTATGGGCTGTAGTGAGCGATACTGAACTGTGGTTAGAAGGTTGAATTAGAGACAAAAAACTGGTGATTTGGTGGCGGGCCAGGTGCAGTTCTACGACAGCGCTCTCCCCCTCGGGGTGGTGCCACACCAGCACAGCAATGGTGGTGACTTGGGCCGGCACCGCTCGATGCAGCGGCAGGGGAGAGAGCCGGTGAGGTGCTCGGACGGTGGCCAAGGCGGCGATCGCAGGCAAATTTGCCGCCGGTAGGGCGATCGCCCCCAACCAATCCAGCTGCCGCACCCATACCCGCAAGTGCAGCGCCGCCACCAGCCGATCGAGCGGGCCAGGGTAGGTGACGCGAAAGTTGCGATCGCACAACCGCAGCACCGAGCATGCCTCCCCCTCCAGCGCTGTCTCCATCGACTGAAACGGAGCCAGGTGATCCACCGTCTCACCAAACAGCGCTCTTGCCGCCACCAAGCCATCGGCCCCCGCCATATCCCAGGGCTGTGAAATCGTCAATTCACTCATGCTCGCACCCGGCTCTTGGTGGAGTCAAAGGCCGCCAGCGTTCCCACCGTTGCCCGCACCCGCCGCTTTAAGCCATCCAGCAAACCCACCTCCACTGCCGTGCCCGCATTCGCAAATTCTGGAACGACCTGGGCCATAGCAATACTGGCGTTGAGAATGGGCGAAAACGTAGCGCTGGTGATCTGCCCCACCCGCCAGCGTTCGCCCACCGCAAACACTGGCTGACCGTGGGCGGCCACCTCTGGCCCCGCCAGCACCAGCCCCACCGCCACCCGAGGGGGATGCAGTCGAATAGCTTCTAAAGCAGCTTTGCCGATAAAGTCGGGCTTTTTCATCGCCACGGCCCAGCCAATGCCCGCCTGGTAGGGCGAGATCAGGTCGTCAAATTCGTAGCCCAGGGCCAGCAGTCCGGCTTCGATGCGGGCGCGATCGAGCGCCTTCATGCCCAGGGGCAGCATTCCCGCTGGTTTTCCGGTCTGCATCAGGATGTCCCACAGCGCTGCACCGTCCTCAGGGTGCACAAACAGCTCGTAGCCCAGTTCCCCGGTGTAGCCCGTGCGAGAAATCAGCACTGGAATGCCTTGAATCTGAGACTTTATAAAGTAGAAGTAGCCCAGGGCTTGAACCTCTGGCACTAGGAGTCTGAGAATGTCGCGGGAAAGGGGACCTTGGATGGCAAGGTTGTGGAGATTCACGGTCTCTACTGTCGCCAACCAGCCGTTTGCCTGAGCAATCTGCCGCAGCCAGACGGCATCGGTATCGCAGTTGCCCACGTAGCGGTAGCGGGTTGGCCCAAAGCAAAACACAATGCCGTCATCGACAATGCCACCGTGGGGGTTGAGCAGACAGCCGTAGGCTCCCTGCCCCGGTACGACTTTCTCCAAATTGCGAGAAAAAGCATACTGCAATAGAGCAAAGGCGTCTTTTCCTTGGATTTCAAACTTGCGTAGCGCCGAGAGATCCATCAGGGCTGCCCGCTGGCGCAGCGCCCAGTACTCGGCTCGATCGCCCTGGTGGGCAAAGGTTTGAGGCACCCAAAAGCCGTTGTACTCGCTCAGATCATCGCTCAGCTGGCGAATGCTGGGGGTAAAAGCACTCTCCTGGGTCAGGCGCACGGGAAAATCTGCCGCCACCCGCCGCCCCATGGCCCGCGCAAAGCTCTGCCCCGCTGCGTAAACGCGCACGTGAATCGGCGTCGGCTGCCAGCCATTGGCCGGGTCAATGTCGTCGGGGCAGGCGGAGCTGGCGCAGAGCAGGTCTTGGTGGGCCAGCAGCAGCACGTAGTCGCCGGGGCGCGAGAGGGGTTCTTCGAACCCAATATTGCCGTGGCAGTCAAGGCTGGTGTTGTAGAAAAAGTTGAGGGCGGGCCAGCCGGGGCGCGGCGCAATGCCGTAGGGGGCCAGCACCCGGTTAAAGTTGTCGCTACAGCTGGGGTGGCCAGGGTAGCCCGCCTCTTCGTAGTAGCGGGCGGTGCAGGCGAGCAAAAAGCTGTCGTGGCGGCCACAGGTGTCCTGCACCACCTCCGTCAGCGGCTGCATCGCCTGGGAGAAGGTTTTGCCGGGCAGGCCCGCCCGGGGCACGGCGACGCCGGTCAGGGTGCGAGTCACCGTGGCATCGAGCGGGTCGCTGTAGTGCTCGCCGCCAAAGGCCAGAAAGTCAGAGCACTGGGAGCCAGCCACGTCGATGATCTGGATGTGCTGGCCAGCGGTGACGGTATAGGCCACCGCCTCCCCCGGCGCAATGCGGTACTCGGCTACCACCCCGCCCAGGGGCGGCGGAATATCGGTGAACGGTGCTGTCTGGGGACGGTGCAGTGCAGTTGTCATAACCAGATTGCACCAAATGTCTATCCCAGCCGCAGTGGTGCAGACTACAGAACCTGGCGTATTCCCTGCTTGAGATTGGCCGTGCCAGTTTTGGCTACACTTTAGGCATAAACTGTCCAGCCGTCGATAGTCTTATGTCTGCGCCCATCCCCGAGGCATTGACTCCGACGCTATTGTCTAGGCCAATCCGCCATGTCCCTCTACGACACCGACTTTTACGCCTGGACTCAGACCCAAGCCAAGACGCTAAAAGCAGGCCTTTGGGAAGCGCTGGATATTGAAAACCTGGTGGAGGAACTTGAAACGTTGGGGCGGCAGGAACGGCAGGAGCTACAAAATCGCCTGGGCATTTTACTCGGGCACCTGCTGAAGTGGCAGTGGCAGCCCGAGAACCGCAGCAATAGCTGGCGATCGACCATCCGAGAGCAGCGACGGCGCATCGACCAGCTGTTGGCAGACAGCCCTAGCCTAAAACCGTTTCTGCCAGAAGCCGGGGCGCGGGCTTACCAAGACGGCCTTGACTTAGCTGTGCGAGAGACAGGGCTGGACTATGAAGCTTTCCCCAACGGCTGTCCCTACTCTTTAACCCAGGCGCTGGCCCCAGACTTTTGGCCCTGATGGGACTGACGAACAGCGCCGATCGCCCTGCTGGCAGCCGAGCCTCCCCATTACCGACCGAGATAGTTGAGAATACCTCGGGCGATGCCGTCGGCAATCTGGTTCACCGCCGTGGGGTTGCGGAAGCGGGCGGCGTCTTCGGCCCCGGTGACGAAGCCGGTTTCGACCAGCACCGAGGGCATGGTGGTGTAGCGCAGCACGTAGAACCGGGCCTGGCGCACGCCGCGATCGCGCATGTCTGTATTTTGCAGCACCGCGCTGTGAATGCTGCGGGCCAGCCGCTCGCCGCTGGAAAAGTAGTAGGTCTCCAGCCCGTTGACCTCAGGGCGGCTCATGCTGATGGCGTTGGCGTGGATGCTGACAAACAGGTTGGCCCCGGCCCGGTTGGCGTACTGGGCGCGGGCATCGAGATCGACAAAGACATCGCTGCTGCGGGTCATCAGCACCGTAATACCCGCCGCCTGGAGCTGCTGCTGCACCCGGTTAGAGATAGTGGTGTTAATCTGCTTTTCTTGCAGACCGCCAATGCCCACCGCTCCGGGGTCGCGCCCGCCGTGGCCGGGGTCAATCACCACCACCACCGACCCCTGGGGAATGGGCGGAATAGACGGCGTTGAGGCCACAGCGGGGGCAGAGGCCGCCAAAATCTTGGCGGGCAGACGGTTGGCCACCAGGGCGTTGTAGATTTCGTCGGCCCGCTGGCGATCGCGAAACAGCCCCACCTGCACCACATCCTGACCCTCGGCGGTGGTGCGAAAGGCTTCGGGTTCGACCGCCCGCACCTGCTGGAGGGTGTTTGGCCCGGTGATGGGCACCACCACGCGAAAGTAGTTGCCGGTGGCTACCGGGCCGCTGGGCGCGCTGCTGGGCGGCGGGGGCAGCGGGGCCGTCACGGAGGGGGTGGTGGGCTGGGTAGCGGGCGGGGTGCTGGGGGTCTGGCTCAGCGGCGGCGCAGCCCCGGCGGCCAGGCGCACATCCAGAGGCGCATCGTGGGTGAGGTAGATGTGGCCAATGGGCTGACCGTTGTAGACGCGGCGGGCCATCTGCCAGCCGGGGTTGAGCTGGATCTTCAGAAATCCGCTGGTGCGGCCATTGGTGCGGCCAATTTCGATCGGCGGGGCCGAGCGATCGCGGGTGGGCCGGGCAAACAGCACCAGGTCATTCTGGCGAGGAGAGACCTCCAGGCGGTAGTGCACCCCCAGGTCTTGACCGTTAATGCGTACCGAGTAGCCGTTGCCGTCAGTGCTGCGCTCGCAGGCCCCGGTAAAGTCAAAATTCAGCAGCAGCGGGTCAACGCTAACCGGCCCATTCTCGGCCCTGGCTTCTTGCCAGCACTGCCGCTGGTTGGGCACCTGGGTCAAAATCATCAGGTTGTAGAGCACCCCCTCGCGCACCGGGCTGGCAATAGCCACGGCCAAACTGGGGTCAATAGGCTGCTGCTCAAACTGCTGGGCGCGGGCCACCGGGCTCAGCGCCAGCCCCGCCAGCACCACAGCGGCAGTTGTAACTAAGGTTTGTAGCGGACGAGAGAACAGGGCCATGGCGTAGAAAAGCAGCAGTGTGAGGAGTGGAGGTGGAGCCAAGCAGGGCAAGACTCCTAATGCTACCCACGATTGTGGCGATCGCAAGCGTCCTGTGATCGACTAAGGTGTCGCAGTTTACCAATTGGCCCCAGCTCAAACAAAACCGGCCCAGGCGTGCTGGGCCGGTGGTTAAGGGCAAAAGAGCCCGTTAGCCAGGATTTTGCGGCAGAGCCCTACCGCTCCAAATCCTGAAATCGCTCGTAGGCTCGCTCGGGATGATAGATATGACAGCGATCGGTGATCGTTCGCATCAGCTGCCACGAAAACTTGGTTTCCTTCATGAATGGAGCCCAGTTCTCCTTCAGCGCCGCGTAGGCAGGCCGCAGGTTGTAGGACGGAATACCGACTGAAATATGGTGGGGAACATGGACATTGATATCGTGACACAGCACTTCGACCCAGCGGGGGTAGTCGCAGTGGAGAGTGCCCGAAAGCTGCGCTTCGACCTCGTTCCAGGTGTCACCATAGCGAAACTGAATTTCGGGAATGGTGTGGTGCACCAGGGTAAACGTGCTCATCCAGAAGTGGTAGCCCAGCCAGGGCATCAGCCAGTACTTCACCACGCCCCAGGGGCCAGCGAAATAGACCAGCGTGGGAAAAAACACCAGCGCAAAGAGCACAACCGCCGCAATGGAGCGCTTGACCTTGCCGTGGTCGCGGGGTTCGAAGTTCCGCAGGTCAAAGTGCAGCGCCCCCCAGTGGGCCACCGACGCCAGCCACCAAAACCAGCCCCGCATGGCCCGATACACCGCCTGCAAAAAACCGCCCGCGCCAGCATATTCCTCCCTAGTCCAAGGAGCCCAGGCGTTGTCGATCTCCATGTTGTTGGTGTGGCGGTGATGAATATCGTGCAGCAGCCGCCAGCTGTGGAACGGATAGAGCAGCGGCAGAAACATAATGTGTCCCAGCCAGTTGTTGACCCAGCGGCGGTTGGCAAAGGATCGGTGGCCGCAGTCGTGACCAATCACAAAAAAACCGGTCAGGGCGGTGCCGGTCAAAAACCAGGCGACGGGGAGCAAAAACCAGGGAGAAAGGGCGATCGCTCCGTACCCCAGGGCCACTGCTGCTACACTGAGCGCTACAGCAGTCCAGGCTTTGCGCAGGTCTTTTTGGAAATAGTCTTTAGGAATAGTTTGAATCACCTGCTTTAGGGTCAGGTGGCTGTACGGGGTGACATCCGCGGCTCTGGCGGAAGGCTCAAAAATTGCAGTCAAGGAATAGTCTCCACAGAAGTTAAGGTGCGCACATCAGAGCTGGACTATTTTGCCCAAAAAAAATCTGTTCACCCCGCAGGGCACAGAACAGAGCCTAAGCTTGATTGCAAAATCGAGATATCAACCAGCCAAACTGCTTAAATAACTCTGATCACCGCCGCAAACAGCTTAATGGGGCAAAGATTGGCCCATGAGAATGCTTATAATTCCTTAACATTTATACCACGCTTGGTCTTGCTTACTGATTGATGCCAAATTCGAATTGCATCATCGAGGCAAACCAGCAGGCTTGCGGAGGGGCGTGGGCGCAGTCCAGCCAGAGACTGGACGAGGTTTGCCCAGCTCAACCGGGGGTAGCCAGGGCGAATTCACTGCCCAGCGTTCAGCGGTTGCGCGTCTATCCGGGAAATATGCGATGGCTATACTTCCACCGACAGGCTTCGGCGAGCAGGGCTAAGCCGCTGCCCCCCGGCATCCGGCGACAGTAGCCCGAGTCTGAGCTGTGGTTTTGAGCCCGCTCTAAGTTGCGATCGCCCGCCAGCACAGCCGCCAAACGCCTAGCGGCGGCGGGTAAAGCCCAGCCAGGCCAGCGCCCCCCCAATGGAAATCACCATGGGCATAAACGCCGCAGCAGCGCGGTAGTGCACATCCTCCGTGGAGTCGAGGCTGATGCCGTCGTAGATAATGCCCTTGTCGCCCACCGGCACAGTCCAGTAGTCGGCGTGGCTTTGGGTGTCGTCTTCAATGGCCACTTCCCAGTCGCCCGGTATCGACTCGTCGGGCAAAAACGCAAACCGGCCCTCGCGATCGGTGGTCGTGGTCATCCACGGATCGTCGGGGTTGTTGGGCGCATAGATGGTTACCGTTGCCCCTGCAAAGGGTTCCCCACTACTAAACAGCGATTGAAACTCCAGCTGATTGTCGAGGGTATAAAAGGTTTCGACCTGGTGCGCCTGGGCCGGGGTCGGAAACCCCACCAGCGCCAAACACATCACCAGGGCAACAAGCAACCGTTTCATAGCACAAGCGATCCGTAATCATGGGTGGCTTTTATTCTAGCGATACTTATGGAGAGCTGAAGGCTAAATCGCCCTAGTCCTCAGCCAGACATCCAGGTTTCTTCAGGCTGTTCTCAGACGGCTCTCAGCCTGCGGTGACAGTCTAGGGTTCAAGCTTGTTGGCTTGCTATGGCGGTTGCCATAGGTTCATATCCTGACTTGAGTAGAGGTTCACTATGCGAATTCAATATTTGGCTGCTGTGGCGATCGCCTCCCTGCTATCGTTGGGTGCCGTTGCCTGTGGCACCACCACGGCAGTCAACCCCAACGGTGCCAGTCAAGCCGTTGTTGATCCCTGTGCGGCGGCAAATCCCTGCGCGGCTGCCCAGGCTGACGCCGCTGTTCAGTCCGAGGTTTACAGCTACGACGGTCTAGCTATTCGCGGTGCCGACCCGGTGGCCTACTTTACCGAAGGCAAAGCCGTGAAGGGTTCTGCCGACTATGAAACTACCTGGAACGGAGCCACCTGGCGGTTTAGCAGCGCCGAGCACCTGAGTGCCTTCACCGCTGACCCAAGCGCCTACGTGCCCCAGTACGGCGGCTACTGTGCCAAGGCCGTCAGCGGCGGCTATACGGCATCGATTGATCCCGAAGCCTGGAGCATTGTTGACGGCAAGCTCTACCTCAACTACAGCCCTGGGGTTCAAAAGCAGTGGCAGGAGGATGTCGCCAGCAACATCGCCAAGGGCGACCAAAATTGGCCTGGTGCCCTCAGCAGCGGCAAGTTTAAGGAGAGCGGCCAGGGCTGGTAGCCCTGGCCCGTCCCTCGCGCCTGCCGTTCATCCCCCTTGAAGAGCGGACATTGGAGGATGAGCCTTTGGCCCGTCTTGCCGTTATCTTGAACCCTCCAGACTGGCTGAGCAGAGTGGCAGCCAGCGGGGTTGGACAATAGCTGACGGCAACGACTTACCCCATCGGCCCCGCCAAAATTACCTTGGCCAGGGCGTTGATTACCTCCTCGGGGGGCTCTTGCTTGAGGTCGTGGTACCACTGCTGGGTGGCCTCGGGCACGTAGCCGTAGATGGTGCTGGTGCGCTTGCGGGCCTTCATCACCAGCTCGGCGGTGCGGTCTTTGCGGGCGGCCTCGTAGCGCTGGAGGGCGTCGGCCACGCTGACGTTGGTTGTGATCAGGTAGCGGGTGAGCACTGCGGCATCTTCCATGGCCTGACAGCCCCCCTGGCCCAGGGTCGGGGTAGTGGCGTGGGCCGAGTCTCCCAGCAGGGCAACGCGGCCCTTCACCAGGCGCTCAAGGGGATCGATGTCGCCGATTTCTAGCCGGTTGGTCTGTTCTGGATCGATGGCTTGAATCAGTTTTTGCACCTTGGCGGGCCAGCCCTGAAAGATTTTGGCCAGCTCGTCCTGGCGATCGATGGGGGCCACCTGGGTGCCCTCGGCCATGGGCGCACCAAAAAAGAAATAGAAGCGATCGCCCCCCACCGGCATCATGGAGGCGCGCTTGCTGTCGCCCACGTAGATCACCCACAGGTTTGGATCGCACAGCTCAGAATCGGCGTTGACCAGGCCATTCCAGTTGACGTAGCGGGCGTAGCGGCGATCGATACAGTGCCCCACCACGTCGGCCCGCACCGCCGAGTGAATGCCGTCGGCCCCCACCACCAGGTCGCCGCTAACCCGTTCGCCGTTTTCAAAAATGGCGGTGGCGCTATGCTCATCCTGGTCTACACCGACGCACGGCATGCCCAAGTGAACATGCTCTGGCCCAAAGGCTTCGATCAGCATAGTTTGGAGGTCAGTGCGGGCCACCGGGTAGGGGCGCTGACCCACCCGCTCAAACAGGGGGCGCAGATCGACAAAACTGAGGGCTTCGTCGGTGTGGCTGCGGTACTCCATGGCATTCATTTCGCCGCCGATGGCCGCCAGCTGTTCCCCCAGGCCCAGGTAGTTGAGCACCTTGACCCCGTTCGACCACAGCGAGATACCGGCTCCGGCGGGGCGCAGCGCCTGGGCGCGATCGTAAATTTCCACTCGGTAGCCGGCCCGCTGCATCGCAATCCCTGCGGTCAGGCCGCCAATACCGGCACCAATAATCACCACCTTCAGGTTGTACATTCACTGCTCCTAGCTGTTTTGACGGGAGGGGCATGCTACCGAGGCCAATCCGGGGGGCAGCTGCCAGGGATGTATCGTCAAGGCTTTCACTTTCACTATAGAGAATTAAAAAACAAATTGTATACAGTACACAAAATGACAGGGGCGCGATTGGGCTAGCCGCATTGGCGATTGTCAACCCTCTGACCCTGGCAGACGATATTCATACTCAATCTTTAAGAACCTGCCCGAGAGTTCACCAACTTGTCATCCTGAGGACTTCAGAAACAGCTGGATTTTTCTGGGCCACAGAGAAAAGGTAACTGTCCAAATTTGGCATACCATCATGTGGCATCGTTTCTCTGTAGTGCTTGCTATTGTTGTGGGTGGCGTTGGGGGCTGGGGCTATGGGGCCCTATCTCCCCAGCTGACCGCTGCGCCCTTGTCCCCCGGTGTTGAATCCCCCAGCGCATCGGCTCCGGGAGCCGATGCCGAGGCGGTGGCCAGTACCTACATCCAAAGTCAAAAGCGCTCGGGCAGCGGGCGGCGGCGGATGCGCGGCAGCTAGAGCCCCTCGGCCTGAGCAGCCCGGAGTTTTTCCAGCTGGTACTTGGCGTCGTCGAAGCAGCCCAGACGGCTGACGTCGAGGCAGGCGCTAGCCACGGTTTCTAAGTCGGCGATCGCACGCTCAAGATCCCCCAGCTCCGCATGGAGCAGCCCCCGGTCGTAGTAGGCGAAGGGATGGTTGGGGTTGAGCTGAATCGTCTGATTAAAGTCGGCCATGGCCCCGCCCAAGTCCCCTAGGTCTTGGCGCGTCAGCCCACGGTTGTAGTAGGGCTCCGGGCTGCCAGCATTGATTTGAATCGCAATGGTAAAATCCTGAATTGCCCCCTGAAAATCGTTGAGCCGCCGCTTGACCAGGCCCCGATTTTCGTAGGCCAGGCTGTTGTTGGGGCGCAGGTTGACGGCCTCGGTGCAGTCGTTGAGAGCGGCGGCATGGTCCTCCAGGTTCGACAGCGACAGGCAGCGATTCAGGTAGGCGTCGGCCTTGCTCTCGGGGTCGTTGGCCAGGTTGATGGCAGCGGTGTAGTCTTGCAGGGCACCGGCTTCGTCGCCCAGTTCGGCGCGGGCGTTGCCCCGGTTGATGTGGGCATCGACGTAGGTATCCTGGTGAAGGAGGGCATCGCTGTAGTCGGCGATCGCCCCCTGCAAATCTCCCAGCTGAAAGCGCAAATTGCCCCGCTGAAAATACCAGGTGGCCCGGTCGGGGTCGTTTTGAATAGCGTTGGTCAGGTCTTGGAGCGCCTGCTCCGACTGGCCGGATTCCCACAGCAGGGCGGCGCGCTGGGCGAGGGCCGCGCTGTGGTTGGGCCTCAGCGCCAGGGCCTGGTTGAGGTAGTTGAGCGAGTCGTTGCGTTGTCCCACCTGCTTGGTGGCTTCGGCCTGCCTCAGCAGGCTGTGGACGGTCATGGCCTGGGGAAGGCGCAGCAGCAGTACCCCGGCTGCGGCCAGCAGGGCCAGCGTAGCGCCAGCGGCCAGCCAGATTCCGCGTCGGTGGGCCAATCGACCAGAGCGGCCAGGGGGGAGCGCTGCGGTCGTCTCTGTCTCCATTGCATCGGTCTCCTGGGGTGAGGGGCTAGCTTCGGCTGACACGGGCGGCGCAACCCGCTCGCTCAGAGCTAGCAGAATATCTTTGGCCTGGTGATACTGCGCCTCGGGCTGGGGCGACACCATTTTGAGCAAAATGTCTTTGAGCGGGCTGGTCAGCGTCGAGCATTCGTCGAGCTGTAGCTTGACCTGGGCCAAAAAGTCGTCCTGGCTGAGGCGAGGAATGGCTTCGTTGGACAGGCCCGTGGCCATCTGCACGGCAATCATGCCCAGGGCAAAATGGTCGGCGGCAAAGCGGGTGTACTGGCGGTGCTTGACCTGGGGCAGGTAGGCCGACTCAGCATTGGGGGCGATGGGGTGGCCGTTGGTGTCTGGCGACGGCTCTGGGGTGCCCGTATCTTGAATGAGGCCAAAGTCTACCAGCACCAGGTGGCCGCGATCGCGGTGGCGAATTAGATTGTTGGGGTGCAGATTTTGGTGGGCGATGCCGTGGCGCTGAATCAGGTCTAAAATGCCCAGGCTCTCCATTAGAAAGCGCAGCACTTCGGCCTCGAGGCGGGGCTTGCCCTCGGCCAGCTCGGCCATCAGGGAGTGGCCTACCACATAGTCGCGCACCCAGTAAAAATCCTGGCCTTCTTGCACTGTGGAGAGGTTTCTGGCGATCGCATCGTGCTCGCCCACGCGCTTCAGCAGGTTGACCCGCTTGGCCAGCAAATCGTTGAGAAACTTGAGGGTGATGGTGTTGTGAGCCGGCAGCTGTAAATGTTTGACGATGCATTTGGCCTTCGCCGGACTGCCGTGATCGGTCATCAGGTAGGTCTTGGTGTAGGCCTTAGTACTGACAACTCGAATGAACTGAAACCGTCCATCGATCAGTCGTTTCACAACCATTGGATTTTGCCGAGGTAAATGCACCGGACTACGGCGTCACCCGTAACCCTAAGCCGTCGTACACCATTAGCATGCTGCCGTTACTGGAGAATTTTGGACCCTGACAACTAAGGCATCTCGACCCAGTGACGGGTCAATCATAGCTGCTAAAAATAGGTTCAGGTGTAGCGTCGATTTCAGGAAAAAACCAGCCTGGGTTCAATCTATCCCAGAGCTGAAACTCAAACGGCAGGTAGCTAAGATGAGTAGAACGACCCATCAGCAGCAATACTACTATGTACTGTGTAATTTACGACGGTAACTGCAATCTCTGCGTCAGTCTGGTGCAGTTGCTGGAGTCCCTCGATCGCGGCACCCAGTTCCAGTATGTGCCCATGCAGGATGCCAGCACCCTGGCCCGCTATCGCATCACTCCCCAGGACTGCGAGGCGGGCATGATCGTAATTGATATAGCCACCCCAGAGCGCCGCTGGCAGGGCAGCGCCGCCGCTGAAGAAATTGGCCGCCTGCTGCCCCTGGGCAACCCGTTTGTTCAGGCCTATCGGGCGCTGCCTGGGGCCAAGGCGGCGGGCGATTCGATCTATGCCTTCGTGCGCGATCGCCGCTACGAGCTGTTTGGTCAGCGCTCGGCACGCTACGACTCAGCCTACCCGCTCTGCGACGGAGATGGGTGTATCCACAGATGAGGGGTCTGGCCCCCCATCGGTACTCTAGAAACATACCGACAGCAGCCTTCCTGAGGTTGGGCGGGCTGTCCCCTAGTGGTTGACCCAAGGAGAACCGTGATGAGCCTGCGATCGCAATTCGCCCTAGCCACCCTCAGCATTTTGGCCGCCGCTGCCCTGGCCGCCACCGCCGCCGAAGCTCGCCCTGGCCAGGGTCGAGGCCATCGCCCTCAGCCCAGCGCTCCCGTTGGCCAGGTAGTGCCCCAGGTTGAGTCCCCCACGGCTACCGTCGCAACCCCTGACGTCACGATTGAAACCTCTGGCGCTGTTGTCGAGAGCCCTGAACCCGAGACGGCCCTGGTCGGCGAACCCACAGCGGAGCATGAAAACCTACCGCCGGGTCTGCAACGCCAGGCTGCTAGCGATCGCGGTCTGCCCCCCGGTCTTCAGCGCCAGGCGGAGCGCGATCGCGGCCTACCTCCCGGTTTGCAGCGCAGCCGCTAGATGCCCTAGCCACGTTGGTTTTAGGAACCGGTTGCCTGTTGAGCTGTCCAACGCACGCATGGACACATCCCCAGGCAACCGGTTTCGTTTGGAACGGTAGCCGGTGAATTAGGACAGCCTAAAACACCAGAACTCAAACCTGTTGGGCATTTTTCGTTCTTCTATTTTCGCTCTTTTGCTCTATCTGCTCTGGGCCACCCCCGACTCCGGATTCACCCGCACCCGAGCAAACTTGAGACCGTTGACCCCCTGGAGGGGTTCTACCGTGCCCTGCTCAATGTCACCCGCCACGATGCCCTCGCGGTGCAGGTAGCGCAGGTAGCGCTCGTACTCCTGCCACTCTTCACTGGTGGAGTAGACCACCGTCAGCATGCCGGGCTGGGTAATGCGATCGCCCGTTTCCGCATCGCAGGCTTTGTCAATGCGCTTTTTGACAATTTCGTAGCGGGTGTCGCGGGTGCCCCGCACGTCGAACAGGCGCTCGGTGGTCTCATCGTGGACGATATCCACCGTGTAGCCCTGCACCAGCACCAGGTGGGTGATGGTCATGTCGGTGTTGTAGGCGGCCTTGAGGGCAAAGCCCTGGCGAGCGCAGTCGCACACCGCCCGCAGCTGCTCGTAGCGCAGCGACTTTAGCTGAAACTCCGTGAAGTTGGGGTCGATGGCCTGACCGGCGTAGATCATGTGGTCAATGCCGTCGGTGGCCTCCAGATCGCAGTAGTGGGCGGTAATCGCCTGCATCGACTGCTGCCACTGGTTCCAGGTGTCGCGCAGCAGGCCATTGATGTGGCCAATGGTCTCGTCGTACACGGCGCGGGCGGTGTAGACGCAGGCGTGGTTGGCATCAATGGCGGCTTTGTACTGGGCGATCGCCGCCTCGGCCTCGGCGCTGTGCTGGGCAAAGTAGGCAAAATGCACCTCCACTTCCCCTTGCAGATAGCGCAGCAGCGTCACCTCAGAATCGACCGTCACCCCCTGCTCTAGCGCGGCAATGTGGTCGGCCAGATCGAGGGCCAGCTGTCCCACCAGGGCATTGCTGACTGCGCGGCCCGCCGCCGCCACCACAGCCAGGGCCAGGCGAAACTGAGTCAGCAAATCCTGCTGAATGGCCCGATTGCGCTCGTCTGAAGACCCGCGAATGTCGGAGATGCCGTACAGCGGATAGACGCCCTCAAACAGAATCGGGGCCGGGGGCAGCCCCAGGCTGAGGCGCTCGGCCTCCTGCTCAAACCGCCACCGCACCGAGGGGTGAATGTTGGTAAAGCGATCCTGCACGCTGTGGCGCATGGCCGCCGTCAGCGCCGGAATCAGCGTTGTGGCGCGGCTGCAATCGGCCTGGTCAAAGGCGTAGGGCCTGGAGCTGGCCAGACCCACCAGGCCCACCATCTGGACGCTGCTGTCACCCAGCAGCGCCGTCCGCATCACCAGCGGAATCAGGAGGAGCGATCGCGTGCCCTGGGCGAGCAGGTCGCGTTCGCACTGGGTGGTGCAGTCGAGGCTGAGGTCGGGTACGTTGACTACCTCCCGCCGCTCGGTAGCCCGCAGAAAGGCCGAACCTTGCAGGTCTGCCATATCGTAGGCAACCGTGTGCCAATCGGCCTGGTCGAGGCCAGTAAACAGCTGGGCTCGGTTGTTCTCGGCACTCAGCAAAAAGCTGTCGCTGGCGCTAAACAGCTGCTTCATCAGCCCGTTGGCCTGCTCAAAGCGGCGGGTGCCCAGCACCGACTCATGGCCCACCAGCAGCTCAATCAACGACTTGGAGGTCTCGCGATCGGTGACGTCTATACCCTCGATGAGAATCTGGCCGCTGACAGTGTACTGGCCGGGCTTGAGAGCCGCCAGCAGGTGTTTAAAGGCGGGTTCTTGGCTCAGCAGCTGGGTGGCCACCTGCTCACGGCTGGGGGGAGCTTCCCAACAGGTAGCCAGACTGGCCTGGAGAGTCGAGGCGATCGCTGTCACCTGCAAGCCCCCCTCGGCGGTTCGCAGCCTCAGCTCAATTTTGCGCTCCAGCCCGGTTTCTGAGTCGGCCAGCGACACCACCAGCGGTTCGTGGAGCAGCCGTTGGGAAACCAGATCGCTCGCCCCGTAGGCATAGCGCAGCACAGCGCTCAAGAAATGCCGCCGAAACCGCTCCCGCAGAGCTTTTTGATCGGCTAGCGCGAGGCGATCAAAAAAGCTCAGATCGAGGTGCCCCCCCTCAGGATGAATGCCCGTCAGTCGGCAAAAATATTGGTTGGCAAACAGCACCGGATGGGCCTGGGTCGGGGCGTCAATCTCGGTAGCCACATCGACCACTGCCATCACCAGATGGCTGTAGTGCTGAATCAAATCTAGCCAGGGCAGCACCGGCCGGGTCGGCTGGTGTCCTGGCGGAACGCCTGCGGGCTCCTGCCGAGGGCCGACAGTCGGCGCTTGAGTACTGCCCTCCAGCTTGCCCAAAGCCAGGCCCAGATCTACCCTAGGCAGAGCCTCAGCCCCGACCATTGAGTCTGTATCAATGCAGCGAGACGATTCGTTAGCCATAGTTGCGTTCGGTTCACCCTTCCAACACTGTTACAAGGCAACCCCATGGAATTCCGAATCAAGTATTCAAATCTTTGCGGAATCCAGAGACGGTGCAGAGATGCAGTTAACTGCCCTCTGCTCGATGCACCCTGGATGCTGTGCCCCAGCTTTGCTGCTAGAGCTTAACCCTGACCTCAGCATACCCCTAGCCCTAGCCCACCCTCTCAGTCTTCAGGCAGAGGCGAAAAGTGCCCACAAAAAGTTTTCCATAGCTTTGCCCTTTTGGCAGACAGTCGGCTCTCCCCATACCGCTCCCAGGGCCGTCACCCCTTAGAATAGAAATCCTGCTCTGAAGATAGTCTGCCGCTGAGCCATGTTTGAAGCCCTCTCCGATCGCCTCGAATCTGCCTGGAAAAGCCTGCGTGGCCAGGACAAAATCAGCGAGTCTAACATCGACAGCGCCCTGCGGGAGGTGCGTCGCGCCCTGCTGGAGGCCGACGTCAACCTCCAGGTGATCAAAGACTTTATCGCCCAGGTAAAAGAAAACGCCCTGGGTATTGAGGTGGTCAAGGGCGTCAGCCCCGACCAGCAGTTCATCAAAGTGGTCAACGACGAGCTGGTGCGCCTCATGGGCGACACTAACGCCCCCCTGGCCGACTCGCCTACCAAGCCCACCGTGGTGCTGATGGCGGGCTTGCAGGGTACCGGTAAAACCACCGCCACCGCCAAGCTGGCCCTGCACCTGCGTAAAGAAAACCGCAGCACCCTGCTGGTGGCCACCGACGTCTACCGCCCCGCCGCCGTCGATCAGCTGATCACCCTCGGCAAGCAGATCGACGTGCCCGTGTTTGAGCTGGGCACCGACGCCAACCCGGTTGACATTGCCCGCCAGGGCATCGAGAAGGCCAAAGCCGACGGCGTTGACACGGTGATCGTCGACACGGCGGGCCGTTTGCAGATCGACCCCAAGATGATGGCCGAGCTGGCCGATATCAAAACCGCCATTGACCCCGACGAAGTGCTGCTGGTAGTCGATGCCATGACCGGCCAGGAGGCCGCCAACCTCACCCGCACCTTCCACGATGAAATTGGCATCACCGGGGCCATTCTCACCAAGATGGATGGTGATGCGCGGGGCGGGGCAGCCCTGTCGGTGCGGCAGATTTCGGGCCAGCCGATCAAGTTCATCGGCGTCGGCGAAAAGGTAGAGGCCCTGCAACCCTTCTACCCCGATCGCATGGCCTCCCGCATTCTCGGCATGGGCGACGTGCTCACCCTGGTGGAAAAAGCCCAGGAAGCCGTCGATATTGCCGACGCCGAAAAGCTGACCCAAAAAATTCTCGAAGCCGAGTTTGACTTCGACGACTTTCTCAAGCAGATGCGCTTTATGAAGAGCATGGGCTCCCTGGGCGGCATCATGAAGCTGATCCCCGGCATGGGCAAGCAGATCACGGGTGAAATGCTGGAGCAGGGCGAGGTGCAGCTCAAGCGCTGCGAAGCCATGATCAACTCCATGACCACCGAGGAGCGCAAGCACCCTAACCTGCTCTCCAGCTCCCCCAGCCGCCGCCGCCGCATTGCCAAGGGCTCGGGCCACCAGGAGAAAGACGTGGGCAAGCTGGTCAGCGACTTCACCAAGATGCGCACGATGATGCAGCAGATGGGTCGCGGTGGCGGCCTGCCCGGCATGGGTGGCGGTATGCCCGGCATGGGCGGCGGCTTCCCTGGGATGGGGGGCGGCATGCCAGGGCTTCCGGGCATGGGCGGTGGGGCGCAGCCAGGGTTTCGCCCCCCCAGCGGCAAAAAGCAAAAGAGCCAAAAGAAAAAGAAGGGGTTTGGTCAACTCTAGTCAGAGTTATTCATAACCCGATGCTGAGCCTGACCAAACGTTTGCCTGGCAGGGAACTCACGGGTCGTCAAGCGACTGGGACGTTTCCGGATCAACCTGTAGCCGCGAATGCACCCTACGGTGGGGCCTTTTGGGAATCGGGGTTGTGTGACTCGGATTTGGTATGAGCCGATCGCGAGTAAACCAGGCTAGGGGGGCGGCCAGCCTGGGGCGGACGGCAGGATGAGGGTGTACCTAATCTGCCACGGGCTGTAGGGCCAAACTGGTGATCTGCCAGGGGGCGACGGCAGACCAGATTCGGCTGGGCTGGGGCTGCTCTAGCAGATCCACGGGGCCGACAACTTGGAGGGGTAGAGTGCCATCCATGGCGATCGCACCCGCTGCCCCGGTGCTTTCGTAGCCGCGCAAAATATATTGATCGGGCCGGTCTTCTGCCCGTTTGAAGGCCGTTAGCACCAGGCTGGTGTCGCCCAGATCGATAAAACTGGCGGCGGTTGGCCCAGCGGTAGGGATGGGCGACGGTGATGACCCCATCCACGGCTGAATCGGGAGGTTGAAATTGCGGGCGGCCTGCACGGTCTTGGCCTGCTGCCAGCTGTGGGCGTGGGGGTAGATGGCGTAGCTGAAGGTCTGGAGGCCGCGATCGCACCCCGGATCGGGCCAGATAGGAGCCTTGAGCAGCGTCAGCCGCAGCTGATTGGGCGCGGCATCAAACCCGTGCTTGTAGTCGGTGAGAATGCTCACGCCGCGATCGCCATCGCTGAGGTCGGCCCAGCGCAGGGCGGGCACTTCCCACTTGGCGGCAGCTTGGGGAGTAGTGGGGGTGGTGGAGCGGGCGATCGCCCCAAAGGGAATTTCGTAAGTGGCCTCAGCCGCCGACACCGTCAATGGGAACGCTGCCTTCAGCACCACCTGGGTTTCCTGCCAATCCACCTCGGTGTGAACCGTAAGCACGGGGGAATTTACCTCTAAACGGTAGTCCTGGGCGATGGTGGACTGTTCAGAGCAATGGATCACCCGCAGGGTCTGCCGCACTGGGCCGTACTCAATCCAGCGAATGCTCTTGAGCCCAAACGTATCTAGGGGACGGTCTTGGTAGTCGGGGGCAATATTCCACGCATCCCAGTACTGGCCCTCGTCTTTGAACGCCTGGAGCTGGTTTCCACAGCCCTGGAAGGTTTCGGTGCCTGTAGCGTTGTGAATCAGGCTGGTAATACCGCCCGTGGCCGGGTCGATGGTGGCTTGCAGGTGGGCATTTTCTAAAACCCACTCGGCGGGCGGTGAGCTGAGCGGCGGCACCTCGGCGGGAATTAGCCAAATTAGACGATAGCCCACCGAAGGAATAGCGGGAACATAGACCAACAGCGCCGGAGGTTCAGCCTGTGCGGGCTGGGTGAGGAGCGTTTGACCCTCGGCATCCTGCGCTTGCCAATTGGCTTGAGCCAGGGCAGATGACAGGGGGACAGTCACCACTTCGCTGCGCTCCCAGTTCAGCGGGTTGAACAGCACCACCGGCACGGCGTCGGGGTGGGGTGGCGAGGGCTGCGGACATTGCTCTGCGAGGGCTTTGAGGGAAGTTCGCAGAATGCGATCGCCCGTCTCCAGCGCCGCCTGCCATTCGGCATTGGCCTGCTCAAACACCTCAGGGATCGACGACCCCGGCAAAATATCGTGGAACTGGTTAAACAGCACCAGCTTCCAGGCGGCCTCTAGCTCGGCGGCAGGATAGGGCTGAAGCCTATAAATCGCGGCGATCGCGGCAAACAACTCCGCCTGAAACAGCCGGTCTTCGCAGCGGCGGTTGTACTGCTTTTGGTCGCCGTGGGTGGTGTAGCAGCCCCGGTGGAGTTCGAGGTAGAGTTCGTCGTTCCACACGGGGAGGGGGGGAGTTTTGGGTTTTGAGTTTTGAGTTTTGAGTTGAGACCCGTGGGGGGTGGATGGGGGGACGGGTGATGGGGTGCTGGGAGTGATGGATGTCGGGGCAGACACAGGGGGCTGCCCTGCCGATGGGGCGGTGGCCGCCTGGGTGAGTCGGTCGAAGAGGGGGACGGCGTGGCCCCAGGTGAGGGTGGGGAAGAAGGGGGAACTGGCCCAGCGCTGGGCTTTGTGCAGCATGTCGCGGGTGGGGCCGCCGCCGTGGTCGCCGACGCCGGGGAGCCAGAGGGCATCGGCAAACCCCGTGGTGGCCTCCCACTGGCAGGCGTACTGGGCCATTTCGATCGGGGTGATGTCGGTGCCGATGGGGGGCAGGGTAACGCCCGCAATCGCGGTGCCGTCGAGCCCCTGCCAGCTAAACAGGTTGTGGGGAAAGGGGTTGGTGTCATTCCAGCGCAGTTTTTGGGTGGCGAAGTAGCGAAGGCCGCCCTGGGTGAGCAGCTGGGGCAGCTGCCAGCAAAAGCCAAAGGTGTCGGGCAGCCAGGCGATCGCGCTCACCCCGCCAAATTTTTCGCCACAGTAGCGCTGGCCGTAGAGTATCTGTCGGGCGATCGCCTCTCCCCCCGGCAAATTTAGATCGGGCTCAACCCAAAGCCCGGCATCGATCGCCCAGCGCCCCGCCGTCACCTCTTGCTGAATGGTGGCAAATAGCTCGGGGCGGTGCTCTTCTAGCCAGGCAAACAGCGCTGGGGAGGAGTGGCTAAAGGTGAGATCAGGAAACTCTTGCTGGAGCGCTAGCACTGAGCGAAAGGTACCCTCAGCCGCTGCCCAGGTTTCGGGCACGGGCCAGAGCCAGGCCAGATCTAAATGGGCGTGACCCAGACAGTGCAGGGTGCGCTGCTTCAGCCAGGGCGAAAATGGCTTAAGGGCATCCCGCACGCCCAGCAGGGAGGTGTGGAAACGGGGGCGATCGCCCACCCCATCCCAGTCGATCCTCCCGAGAGCCAGAGTAAGGCTGTCGAGCTTTTCAGCCTCGAACTGGGTCAGGTAGGTGGCCAACACCGCCAGTTCGTCGGCCACAAAACTGGGCTCGGGACAGTCGCCCGCCAGGGATTCAAACGCCAGTTCGGCCTGCACCAGCGCCCCGGCATCGTGCCCCGGACTCAGCAGCTTGAGCGTCACATCCACCGCTGCGCCGGGCACAACGCAGTCGGTCAGCCCAATGCGCGTCCAGCAGTCGAAAATATCTCCGGTTTGCACCAGTTCGCCATTGACAAAAATATCGGCCTGGTCGGCCCACCAGCGCAGCGCCAGCCGTGCCGTTAGCCCCTGCACCGGGTAGCCATTGAGGTCGGTGGGCCAGGTGAAGCGCTGGTGCAGATCCAGAGGCACCTTGCCCTGGGGCCAGGCGATATGACGGCGATCGTTCAGCGGTGCCAGCGGCCAGGCTTGCCAAGCACTGCCCAAGGGAACCTCCCGACTCTCCCCAGCCCGAAGACGGCGATGCCAGGTGTGCCTCACATCTAGCTGGCTCAGGTGGCGGAGGCGATCGAGGGGGGCCAAAATCTGCGGCGGCAGGGCAGGGAGAACGGCGGCGGGGGACATAGCTCCGGTATGATCAAAGGCAGTCTCCCCAGTGTAGGCATTATGGCGACTTCGTCGCGCTCGTTTCAAAGCCAGACCGTGGGCCGCCTGGTAGCGGGGTACCGGCAGGTGGCCCACAGCGCCGGGCAGTGGCTGCGCCAGGGGCGCACGGCGGCGGTCTGGGGGCTGCAAGTGGCCGTCTACCCGCTCTATGCGGCGGTGCAGGGGTGGCGACTGGGCTCCCGACGCTTGCAGGCCGCGCGTCCGTGGCAGCGAGTCTGGGCCAGACTCACCGGGGGGCGATCGCCCGAACTGGTGGCAGCAGATACCCCCATTCGCGCCCTGCTGTCGGTGCTTCAGCCGCCGGTTTTGCACAGCCAAACCGCACGCCCTGGTGGGCTGCAGCTGGTCAACGTCTACGGGCGGTGGCTGAAGCAATCGCAGGCGGGGGCCGTGCTCACGCCGGGGCAGTGGCACCTGGTGCCGTTAAACGCCCCCCTGCGCGGCATTGCCTCAGATCTAGCTACCCAGCGCCTGGTGCTGGTGACCGCAGATAACAGCATTTTTGCCGGGCTGACTGCTGACCAGCATCAGCGGCTGGAGCAGGCCCTAGTGCTGATGCTGGCGGAATATGCTCGGGTTCGGCGGCGCTGGAGCCTCGACTCCCAGCTACAGCAGCCGGGGCTGCCCCTGCCCCAGGCCCATCCGGCGGTGGTGCCGCCCCTGCGCTGGCTGCCCGCTGCGCTGCGCTGGCTGCAGACGAGCCCGCTCGCGGCGGCCACCAATCTGTTTGGCGAAGCCAGCCAGCAGGGCAGAACCACGACGGTGGCAAAGCCTGGCCTTTGGCCAATCGCCCCCCGCCGCCCCGCTGCCCCCATTGGGCATCCAGGCACCTCAAATTCTGAAGCCAGAACGCTGCCCGCCGCCGCCAAATTTGCCCTTCACCGGCCTCAGCCCTACGGTCAGCTTGCCTTTCCCCATGGTTTTGGGCCAGGGCTATCGGCCCCAACGGCCCAGGCTGAACCGGTAGCGGCGGGGGCTATGGTCGTCGTTGACACCGGCTCGACCGCCGTTGCCCTGGCCGCTGACCCCGGTGGGCTAGCGGTTGGCCACCAGGGGGCAGGGGCGATCGCCCTCGACCGCCAGGCCACCGTCGAGACTGCCTCTACTTTCACAGATTCCCTCGGGGCAGCCCCTCTCGCTGGGGCAGATTGCCACCAGCTCACTTCTCCAGCGGCCCTGGAGGTGAAGGTAACCCAGGTGAACTACGTTGACCACCCGTTAGTCGCCGTGCTGCGGGGGTTAGACTGGCTGCTCTACGGATTTGAAACCTGGCTGCGCACGGCGTGGGCCTGGCTGCGCTCGATCTGGTAGATTGCCCAAAGCCGTTAGATAGGCGAACATTTGGCGATATGATAGACCCAGCTTAGTCCTGCACCGGGGCCGTTTCCGTCAACGGAATGCTGCTGCTGTTGGGCAGGTCTTGGGCCTACTCTGCTAGCGGTTTGGAGACTTAACTCATGCTCACCCTTAAGATTGTGGTTTATCTGGTGGTCACTTTTTTTGTGGCCCTGTTTGTGTTTGGCTTTTTGAGCGGTGACCCCTCCCGCAATCCCGGCCGCCAAGATATGGACTAGGGCTGGTCTAAAGGTCAGTTGAACTGTATAACGGCGGCCAGCTAGCAGAAGAGGCAAGGAGTTTGGCTAGTTGCCAACCCTGGAATGGCTAGCTGGGTCGCCACCGCCCAAAACCGACCGTTGAGACGCTAAACCCTGGAGCGGTTGCCATACCGCAGCGATCGCCCTGAAGCTTGCTCCGAGGTTGCGCCACCGCCACCCGGAACCTGAACCTCTAAAAGCAGTCTGAGAGCTGACACCCCCGCTGTGGACGGTGTACCTGTGGCCCAGATCGACTGCGTCAAGGCAATGGCCTGCCTGGGTACATGGCCTGCTTGAGCCCGCTCGCCGGGCTTTGTTTTTGCGTTGGTGATGCCAGCCCATGCCTTTGCCGCCTATGTTGCCCGCTGTGCCTCCATCTCCAGAACCCACCGAAGTCGTGCTGGCTTCAGCGGTGGCGGCCTCTCAGCCAGGGCTTGACGGGCAGGAGGGAGCGATCCACTCCGGCAGCGCCCCCGGTGCCGCTGCGCCCCCGCTGTGGCGCGGTATCTCTGTGCTGTTGGCGTCCGATACAGACTCAGCTCCGCTGGTGCCGGGGCCAACGGATGCCGTACCCCTCCGATCGCCTACGGCCCCCGAGGGCGATGGTGGTGCGATCGAAGCCGTACCCCTCGTCCCTGAGGCTGGGCCTGCTGTACCGGCAAGCGCCCAGCCAGAGGCTGCACCGGCAGGGACTGAACTAGAGCCCTCCGGGCCAGAGGGCATGGAGCCTCAGATGTCTGAGCCGGACAGTCTTGAGCTAGAGAATTCTGACCCCAGTGCTGCTGACGCAGCCGAGCTGCCGACTGAAGGGGTAGGCTCTATCTTGCTGCGGGCCGATCGCCAGGAGTTTGAGCCCCTTCGCCAGATTGTGACCGCCACGGGGGATGTGCTGGTGCAGTTTGGCACTGGCCAGATCGCCGCCGATCGGCTGTGGGCCAACTTGGTCAATCGCCATCTGCGGGCCGAGGGCAACGTTTTCTTCAACCGCAACAATCAAATCATTGAGGGGGCAACGGCCACCTACAACCTGCTGCAAGGGGCCGGCAGCATCACCGAGAGCCGGGGCGAGCTACAGCTGTCCACCCTAGAGGACGATTTTTCCACCGCTGCCAACGACTTGGGCCAGGGGGCCGGCATTCCCCTGGACTACCGCCTGCAAAACCAGCGATCGATTTCCCAAGTGACCAGCCCAGGGGGAGTCGCCCTGGCGACGGGCAGTTCCCAGGCGCTGCTGGGGGGTGAGCAGCGCCCGATTGAGCGAGTGCGGTTTGAGGCCGAGCAGGTTTCCTTTGATGCCGACGGCTGGTACGCCGAGCAGGTGCGGCTGACGAACGACCCTTTTTCGCCCCCCGAGCTGGAGTTTAGGGCCGATAGCGTGCGGCTGACCCCCCTAAACGAAGAGGAGGAGGAGCTGGTATTCGAGAATCCTCGGCTGGTGTTTGACCAGGGTTTCTCGATTCCGCTGTTTCGCAGGCGCTTTGTGCTCACCCGGGGGCAACTGCCGCCCGATGCCCTCAACCCCCTGCCGACTGGGCTCGGCATCGATGGCCGCGATCGCGACGGCTTCTATGTTGAAGCCCCATTGCCCCTCGACATCGCTGGCCCTCTAAATTTGACCATTGCGCCTCAGTTTCTGGTTTCGCGCTGGTTGGGCAACTCCAACTACAACCTGGCTGACCCGGCCAACTTTGGCCTGGTCGCCCAGATAAACGGCCCCCTCGGGCCTCGCACCCAGGTGTTGGGCGCGCTGAGTCTGTCAGGGCTTGACTTGGCCAATTTTAGCGAGCGCCTGCGCGCCAGCCTGCGCACCCAGCAGCTGTTGGGCACCCACCGCCTCAGCCTGGAGTACAGCTACCGCGATCGCCTCTTCAACGGTTCGCTGGGTTTCCAAGATGTGCAAAATACGATTGGAGCGCTGCTGGAGTCCCCGGTTGTCGCTTTGGGCAACAGCGGCATAAACCTCACCTATCAGACCTCAGCCCAGTACGTCACCGCCAATACCGATCGACCTGAACTCCTCGGCCCTGGAGCTGGTATTGGCCTGACCAGCCTGTTTCGATTTCAGGGCAGTGTCGGCCTCAGCCGCAACTTTGTCCTGTGGCGAGGACAACCCTTGCCTGCCACCGCCAGCGAGGGGCTGCGCTACTCCCCCAATCCACTGGTGCCCAGCCTGGGGCTGGGGGTTGGGGTGCGGGGCGGGATCACCTACTACACCAGCAACGATTTACAGGAATCCCTAGACACCAGCATTGGCATAGCCGGACAGTTTGGGCGTTTGCAGCGCAACTTTCTAGACTACACCCAGTTCAACATTGGCTATAGCCGCAGCGTCATCGGCGGCGATACCTCTCCCTTTTTGTTCGATCGCTCGGTCGATCAAAATGTGTTGACAGGGGGCATTGTGCAGCAGATTTACGGACCTTTTTTGGCAGGCTTTCAGACCGCCATCAATATTGACAGTGGCCGCACCATCGACACCAACCTGATTTTTGAATACCGTCGCCGCGCCTACGGCCTGCTGTTTACCTATAACCCTACCCAGGAGACCGGCTTCTTAGGGCTGCGGATTAGCGGCTTTGACTGGGAAGGGCGCACCGCCCCCTTCGATGCCGCTCCCGATACTCCCAGCGACGTGATTGTGCGGTAGCACCGTACCAGCGAACGGTAATAAACCTTACGATGGTGGTCTTTGCCCTGGCTTAAGATTAAGCTGAGAGAGAATGACTACTCCAACAACCTGGCCAATGTGGGTTAACGCGTAGGCAACCACTATGACTCACTCCAGCAAAAATTCAGATATTGAGCCCATCTACAAGCTGCTCACCAGCTACAGCTTCGAGGCCGAAGGCTACCTGACGGAGGCGGTGATTGCCGGTTGGCTGGAGGAATTTGGGCCGGTCTGGGTCAGCCACGCCATTACCGAGGCTCTCTACCAGGGGCGCTACAAAGTTGTCTCCATCGATCAAATTCTCAAGCTGTGGCAGCGGCGGGGACAGCCCATTCGCCACTTCAACCGCGAGTTTGAGTCAATTATCTTAGGCCAATCTCTGCTCTGTCCTACGGGCTATGGCGATGGCCTAGAGGCCCCCACCGTTCGCCGGGCTCTGCCCTCTGTGGCAGCGGCTAGCTCAGAGTCCCAGGCTGATGCACCGCTGGCGGTTGACCCATTGCCTGCTGCGATCGCACCCGCTGAGCCATCGCCCGCCGAGTCGCCCCTGCCCGACCTGGCCCCAGCCGCTGAGGTGCCCCCAGCCCCCTCCGACCCCAGCGCCCCAGCAGATGAGGTCGGCCACGAACCGGCGATCGCCCCCGACAACGCCGACTCACCCAGCGCCGAGATTCCCAACTTTCGTCCCCTGCCCGCCGGGGCCGCTGCCCCCTGGCCTCAGGCCGATATCATTCAACCCTTTGTGCCCCGGCGCGACGGCTCAGAATTTCACGAGCGACTGCTGGCGGTGGTGCAGGGGGGCATTCAAGAATAAAACTGCTGGTCTGGGGCTCCGGTGGCGTATACTGAGCTAGTACGCACGATCTACACCAATGGTTCAATACACCCTGGCCCAAAGCCCAGACGTCGTTCTGACGGTATCGGGCAAAGATTCTCGCAAAGCCCGCGACAGGGCGATGGATCAGCTCATGGCCATGCTTGACGAGGGCGAGTTACCCACCGCCCTGGCCGATGGCTTTAGCGTCGAACAACTGGTCGAAGTCCAGCCTCCGACCTCCTCCGCAGCCGTGCAGCAGCAGGAAGACGCCGTTGTCGAGGCTATCCAGGTTTTGAATCAGCTGGCTACTCTCAAGGTCAAGGTGCAGTCGTCCCGCGATGAAGCCCTCCAGGTGCGTGAGCTGGTCGATTTGCTGTTTACCGATGACCCCATGACCGAAGCTCAGCTGACCGAACTAAAGGACGGCTTCAAGGTCTTGAAGTCGTTTGCCCAGAGCAACCTGCGGTTCAAAGAGGCCAAAGCCCAGGCAGAGTCGGCCCGCCAGGTGTTAGACGAGGCGCTGGGCACCTAGACGACAAGGCGTAACCCAAAGCCTAGGGGCAGCGCTGCCTGCGGGCGCTGAAAAACCCTTCAACCCCTGGGGAAAGCTTCGATGAAGATTCGATAAAGTCACAGCAAATGTCGGAGTAAACACAATTTCCCCGTCAAATTTGGCGGAAAATTCGGGGGATATATCAGTGTTTATACGCGGGTTTCTCCAGCACCACCATGAAGTATTTGACCCAGTTTGGCCTGCCGCTGCTCTCCACCCTTAGCATCGCAGCGTTTTCTACAGCGGCAAATGCAGCCCTGCTGGTCGGCAACACTTCGGGCAACAACATCGTCATTTTTGATGAAATTACCGGCGATTTTCGTGGAGAGCTGATTCCCGACAACGGCCTGCTGGACAGCCCCGATACCTTTGTGTACGGGCCTGACGGCAACCTCTACATCAGCAGCGGCACTACCCTCGAAAACTCCGCCATTCTGCGATTTACCCCCAAGGGGGAGTTTATCGATGTGTTTGCCTCCGGCAATGGCCTGTTTCGCCCCTACGGCGTAGCCTTTGGCCCCGACAACAATCTCTACGTCAGCAGCTTCTTGTCCGATGAGATTTTGCGCTACGACGGCACCACCGGGGCATTTATTGATGTGTTTGCCCGCCGCCAGGGAATAGAGCCGGACGGCCTCAACGGCCCTAACGGCCTACTCTTTGGCCCCGACGGTCGGCTGTACGTCACCACCCAGGGCAGCGTTGCGGTGGAGGGTATCCCAGTCTTTGGTCAGCCCAGCATCATTCTCAGCTACGACATCGCCACCAAAGCCAAGACGGTGTTTGCCGAGCAGCCAGAGCCCTCGCCCGACAGTTTTGGGTTTGTCAGCTTCTTGGGCATGGCGGTTGACCCCCTCAGCGGCGAACTGCTGGTGAGCGACTTTGCCAACGGCCTGCGCCGCTACGACTTTCTCACCGGCACGCTGCTGGGCGAACTCTCGACCAACTACACCAGCTCTGTGCCGAGCAGCAGCTTTATCGGCAGCCTCACCTTTGCCCCCAACGGCGACCTGTTTACCGTAGGGTTTGACATCGTCTCGCAGATTGGCTCCATTCTCAAGTACGACGGCTTGACCAAGGAGCGGTTTCTCTTAGCCGACGCCAACCCTGAGTTGCAGCGCCCGATTGGCATTCTCTATGCCGCGCAGCCGGTGCCCGAGCCCTTTGCCCTGGGGGGGCTGGCGATCGCAGCCGGTGGCCTGATGATCTCCCGCCGTCGCCAATAGTTCCGACCCAGCTGCTCTAGGTCAGATCGCGGTGGGTAAAGGGTTTAGCGTCGCTGCCGCTGTAGGTCGCAGAAACGTGACCGTCGCCCACCAGCTGATACTTGTAGGTCACCAACCCCTCTAGACCCACCGGCCCGCGCGGCGGCATCTTTTGGGTGCTGATGCCGACCTCGGCCCCAAAGCCGTAGCGAAAGCCGTCGGCAAAGCGGGTCGAACAGTTGTGGTAGACCCCGGCGGCATCGACGCGCTCCATAAACTGGGCGGCGGTGGCGGGGTTGCGGGTGGCGATCGCTTCGGTATGGCGCGACCCGTAGGTGTTGATGTGGGCGATCGCCTCCTCCACCGACGCCACCACCTTGATGGCCAAAATCAGATCGCTGTACTCCGTCGCCCAGTCTTCTTCGGCGGCGGGAAGCAAATCGGGCACGATCTGCCGCGCCTGCTGATCGCCGCGCAGTTCGACTTGAGCATTGCGTAGGGTAGCCGCTAATTTGGGCAATCCCTGGGCGGCGATTCTTTGGTGAATCAGCAGGGTTTCGATCGCATTGCAGGCCGAGGGATAGGCGGTTTTGGCATCGAGGGCGATCGCCACGGCCTGCTCTAAATCGGCCTCGCTGTCGATGTAGAGATGGCAGATGCCATCGGCATGGCCCAGCACCGGAATGCGCGTATTCTCCTGCACAAACCGCACAAACGCATTGGAGCCCCGTGGAATAATTAAATCCACGTAGCCCTCCAGACCTAGCAGGGCGCGGGTTTCTTCGCGGGTGGTGAGCAGCTGCACAGCCGCCGGGTCTACCCCAGCATTGCCAAGTCCCTGCTTGATAGCTTCCACCAGGGCCGTGCACGATCGCACCGCCTCCTTGCCCCCCTTGAGAATCACCCCGTTGCCCGACTTAATCGCCAGGGCCGCAATCTGCATCACCGCATCGGGGCGCGACTCAAAGATCACCCCCAGCACCCCCAGGGGCACCGCCAGCCGCTTGAGCACCAGCCCCTCGTCGAGCTCGCGGTGAATTTGCATGGTGCCTACCGGGTCGGGTAAGCGGGCTACATCGCGCACGCCTGCGATCGCCCCCGCCAGCTTTGCCCCATCTAGCTTGAGCCGCCCGTAGAGCGGCTTGGCCAGATTGTCGGCCACCGCCGCCTCGCAGTCGGACTGGTTAGCCGCCACAATGCGATCGGCATTGGCCTCCAGGGCAGCGGCCACCGCCTCAATCGCCCGGTTCTTGGCCTCCGTAGACAGGCTCGCCAGGGTTTGCGCCGCCTGGCGAGTGGCCTGGGCGATCGCCAACAGCGGTTGAGTAGCAGCGTCCTGGGCAAGGGGAGAAATGGTCATAGCAATTAAGGCAACCCGGCAATACTCCAGTCTACCGCCTCAACGCAGAACGATTTCAGCCTCCAGATCCTCTAGCTCCATCACCCCCATCACCCCCACCCTCCCCATCACCCCCAACATCCCCCTCACCCCCGCCCCCCTAATCCTCCACCGGCTCATCCAAATGCTCCGACGCTTCCCGATAGAGATTAAAGATGTGATCGTCCTTGAGGCAGTAGAGCACGTTGCGGCCCTGCTTGCGGTAGCTGACCAGGCGCGTCGCCCGCAAGATCCGCAGCTGGTGCGACACCGCCGACTCGCTCATAGCCACGGCGGCGGCCAGTTCCCCCACCCGCATTTCGCCCAGGGCCAGGGCCGAGAGAATGCGCCAGCGGTTGGGGTCGCCCAGCACGCCAAAAAACTCGGCCATGCGCTGGGCCTTTTCTAGGCTCAAGATCTCGTCCACAGGCGATGAGTCAGCCGGGGGGCAGGAGGGGGCATCGAGCGGGGGGCGATCGTCAGCCATACCAATCGCCCCTGGAGCATCACCATCATCTACAGGCATATCCCAAAAATCACCGCGCACAAAAAGTGGTCACCACAACCCATGAACACCTGTTCACATGTTATAGTTAATCCATGAACAGGTGTTCAAAGGTTTGAGCATCAGTTTAGTTCACCTAGCCGACGAGGAAACTTGCCATGACCACCGTTACCCAGATGAAATGCGCCTGCGATTCGTGCCTCTGCATTGTTGACACCAGCCAGGCCGTAGAGAAAGAGGGCCACTATTTTTGTAGCGAAGCCTGCGCCAACGGCCACCCCGAGGGGTCTGCGGGCTGCGGCCACCCCGGCTGCGGCTGCAACAGCTAGGCCATCCCGATGGCAGGGTGTAGGGAATTCGAATCCCCGCACCCTGCTCTTCCCGTCCACCGCTAGAAGCCTAAACCCTCTTAAAATTAGGGAATCAGGCAAACCAGGGGGACAGATTCAATCCATGGCGCAAAATGACCCTAACCGGGTGCTCCGGCTGCTGCCGCTGGTGGCAGGCGGCCTGGGCGGTACCCTACTCCTCGTCAACCGGGTGCTAACCCCTGCCCTCACCGAATCCCAGGCGCGATCGGATGTCATGGGGGTAATTCTCAGCGCCCTGCTGATTTTGACGGGTCTGCTGTGGCAGCGGGTGCAGCCGATTCGACCGGAGTCTGTGGTGCTAATCGGTGAAGAGGGGTTAGAGCTAGATGAGGCCCTGCCCGACACCATCAAAACCGAATTGGCCTGGGCCTCTCACCTGCTGCTGACCAACACCGTAACGCGCTCGATTGTCGCCTACCGTCAGGGCAAAACCCTGCTGCGCCGGGGAGTTTTAGCCCCCCAGGCCGAGGTCACCCCTGGCCCCATTCTCAAGCGGGTGCTGGAGACCGGCAAAGCGGTGTATTTGGTAAATCTCAAGATCTACCCAGGCCGGGTGGAATTTGACTATCTGCCCGAAAACACCCAGGGCGTGATCTGCCAGCCCATGGGCCAGGGCGGCGCGCTGATTTTGGCCGCCAACGCCCCCCGCAGCTACACTCGCCAGGACGAAACCTGGATCGAAGGCATCGCCGACAAGCTGGGCCACACCCTGGACGAACTGACCACTGAGGACCAGGCGGCAACCCTTGCGACCACGCCCGCCAGTGGGGCGTAGCCATCGCCTGTGTTGCTTCAAACCTAAAGCCTCAAAATCCAACCAGATTCGTTTGCTGAATAAACGTTTATTGTGCTAACGTTTATTCAGCAAACGAATTATTGCTATGGAACATTCCTCTGATGCTTCGCAAGTTGCCCCCCCAGACGACGGGGTTGGGGGCAGGTCTGGCTCTCACTCCTCTGCGGTGGAGCCGCCGCTCAATTGGGAGCCTTTGCCCGACTGTCTGGGCCACTGGACGGGCTTTGTGCTCCACTGGGTCAACGAGCTGGGGGCGCAGTACTACGCTCGGGCTATGGCACCGCTGGGGCTGCGGCCGCTCCAGGTCGGCATTCTTCAAGTGCTGGCAGGGGAAGGGCCAACCCGCCAGGCGCGCCTGGGCGACAAGCTCCGGGTCGATAAGGCCACCATGGTGGCATTGCTCAATGATCTCGAGGCCCAGGGGCTAGTCGAACGGCGGCCCCATCCGAGCGATCGCCGCGCCTACGATATTCATCTTTTGGCGGCGGGCTGCGATCGGCTACGGGCCGCCGAGCAAGCATCCATAGCGGCAGCCAGCGAGTTTTTTGCGGCCCTCACGCCAGCGGAGCAGCACACCTTCAACCAGCTGCTGCGGCGTATCGCGACCAGCCCGCTCTAGCAGGGTAGGCTCACAGCGCCTCAGGTTTCGGAACGCTATCGCATTGGTCAAGTGGTTGGGTCTGGGGTCAAGTAGCCGTAGCTGCTTGACCAGGTCTTGCCGCCGGTTTCTTTTGCCCATTCCTTAAGGATTTCAACTCACCATGAATACGGAAATGCTGGTTTTTGTCGTCGCTGTCTTTGCCACATTTTTCAATAACGCGCTGCACTGGTATACCCAGGTGTCGTCCTACCCTCTGTTTGGCTGGGTGGGGCCAGGGGAGTTTGTGCCCTTCCACCAGGAGTATGAGCGTCGGTTGCCCTTGAGCATCTACCTGCCCTACGGCCTGTTGATGGCCAGCACGGGGCTGCTGGTTTTTGTGCGCCCAGCGGCGGTGCCCTTGGGCTGGGTTGTGGTGCTGCTGGGGCTCAACGCATCGATTATGGCCATCAGCCTCACCTTTGCTGTGCCCGTCCACAGCCGCCTCGATCGCCAGGGCTATTCTGACAGTGCTGGCCTGCGCAAACTGATCCGCTACAACGGCCTGCGGCTGGCGGCATCTTCACTGAGCAGCGCCATTGTGCTGTGCCTGCTGGCTGGGGTTATTGCTGCCTAGCTAATGGCTCCGGCCTTTGACCGCCAGTGGCTCAATACAGCTCGTACTTGAGCCACTGGCAGGGGAGCGTGCCGTTGTAGACCGGCACCCGCTGGGCCGACTTGAGGCCAATGTGCTGCGACAGGGCTTTGTTGCCGCTGAGCACGAAGGCCGTCCAGCCCTTAAAGCGCTGCTTTAGCACGTTGCCCAGCAGTTTGTAGAAGGCCCCTAGATCTTCGTCAGCCCCCAGGCGCTCGCCGTAGGGCGGGTTGCACAACAAAAAGCCGCTGTCGGCGGGGGCCTCCAGGTCGGCCAGATCGGCAGCCCAAAAGTGGATTTGCTCGGCCAGGTCGCAGCGCTGGGCGTTGAGCCGGGCCTGGTGAACGATATCGGGATCGCGATCGCACCCCCCCACCCAGGTACCCAAAGGCTCTTTGCGCGCCGCCTCCGCCTCCTGCCACAGCTCGTCCCACAGGTCGCCATCAAAACTGGGCCAGGTCTGAAAGCCAAACTCTTCGCGAAAAATGCCTGGGGCAATGTTGAGCGCCGCCATGGTGGCCTCCAGAGGCAGCGTGCCCGAGCCACAGAGGGGGTCGAGCAGCGGCAGGTCGCCGGGCCAGTCGGTCAGCTTCACCAGCGCTGCCGCCAGGGATTCTTTCAGCGGGGCGGCCCCCACCGCAGGGCGGTAGCCACGGCGGTGCAGGCTGGCCCCTGAGCTGTCGAGGCTGACGGTGGCCGTATCGTCTTGGATGTGGACGTTGAGGCGCACTTCGGGGTGCTGGGTGTCGATGGTGGAGCGATCGCCCCAGTGCTGTCGCTGCTGATCGACCACGGCATTTTTCACCTGCAGGGCGGTGAAGTGGCTGTGGTTGAGACTGCGGTTTTTGCCGGTGGCATCGACGGCAAAGGTGAGGTCGGGGGTGAGGTAGGGCCGCCAATCAATGTTCTGGATGCCTCGGTAGAGATCTTCGGCGTCATAGCAGGAAAAGTCGCCCAGCTTGAGCAGCACCCGAAAGACCAGCCGCGACCAGAGGTTGACGCGATACAGCAGGGCCAGGTCGCCCTCAAAGGCCACGCCGCAAAAGCCCGGCTCGACCTGCTGAGCACCTAAATCCCCCAGCTCGGCGGCGGCCAGGGCCTCTAGCCCACGGGCAACGGTGGCAAAATATGCGGCCATGGGGCCTCCTTGACAAGTTCTGCGGTACGCCCCAGCATAGCGGGATCCTTCAATATAGGGGGATCAAAGGCTGACTTTGTAAGGCGTCTACCGTTTTGTTAAGACCGGATATTTTGACACAACACCGCTTGGAAAGCTGGGTTATTCTATTGTTATTCTGATGGATAATACCCCTCTAGGTGCACGGCTGTGTAGCCAGGCAGCCCCAGGGCCACCGCTGACCTCAGCCACCGCCTAGCCAACTGTCGAATTTTGAGAGGAACGACTTATTTCTAAGACGCAACTGGTAAACCGGCAAATTCGCTCACCTCAGGTATTCCTGATTGACCAGGAGAACCAAAATCGGGGGCTCATTGACACTCGCGAAGCGCTGACGCTGGCCGAGGATGCAGGGCTTGACCTGGTGGTGGTCTCTAACGGCAAAGATGCCCCCGTGGCCAAAATTTTGGACTACGGCAAGCTTCAGTACCAGCAGAGTAAGCGGCAGAAGCAAAGCTCTAAGCCGTCTTTGAAAGAGGTCAAGCTGCGCCCCAACGTGGGTGAGTCTGACTACCAGCTCCGCATTCGCCGCTCCATTGAGTGGCTGTCGAAGGGAGACTCGGTTAAGTTTTTGGTGCGCCTGCGCGGCCGTGAGCACCAGCACCGCGATCGCGCCGGGGAGCTGCTCGACAGAATCGTCAAAGATATCGGCGACGCCGGTAAAGTTCAGGCCCTCGACAAAAAGGCCCTGGTGCTGATGATTACCCCCGCCTAGGGGCAGGCGCTATAGGTTTCTCTATTGGCCGCAGTTTGAGGCGGTTGGCTCAGGTGGCCCAGTCTAAGATCTGGGCCACCTGCTGCCATACTGTTACAGGATTAAAGGGTTTGGCAATGATTCCGGCCACGCCCAGGGCGGCAAACCGATCGCGATCGCTGGTGAGCACCTTAGCCGTGAGTAAAATCACGGGTATGGCTCGGGCTTGAGCATGGGCCTGAAGCTGAGCAAACACGGCAAAGCCGTCCATATCGGGCATCGACACGTCGAGCAAAATGGCATCCCAGGCGGCGGCAGTGGCCTTTGCCACCCCGGCTTGCCCGGATCCGGCACTGTCGGTTTGCCAGCCGCCAAACTCCTCCAGCGACAGGCAGACCACTTCGCGAATGTCGAGTTCGTCGTCAATCACCAAAATTCGCTTGCTCATGACCTCTTTAGCGGCAGCGTAAAGAAAAATGTACTGCCCTGGCCGACCTGGCTCTCTGCCCAGATTTCCCCGCCGTGCTGCTCCACAATCTGTCTACAGATAGCTAGCCCCAGCCCGGTGCCCCCCCGCTGGCGCGAATCCGATACATCCACCTGCTGAAAGCGCTCAAAAATCATCTCCAGCCGATCCGCCGGGATGCCTCGCCCCTGATCTCTGACTGAGACCCGCGCCCAGGCGGGCTGTTCGTCGGCTGGGTCTGGGGCGGCGATCGCCCTAGGCGCAGCAACTAGGGCCGCCGTCAGCCAAATTTTGCTGCCCGCCTCCGAAAACTTGATCGCGTTGCCCAGCAGATTGGTCAGGGTCTGCAGCACGGCATCGGGGGCCACCATCACCGTCGCCGAGACGGCGGTCACCTGAAGGGTAACGTTGGCCTCCAGGGCGATCGCCTCTACCCCACTGACCGCCAGCGTCATCAGCTCCTCCAGCGGGCAGGGCTCCAGATTGAGTTCGATGCGGCCTGAGGTCAACCGTTCTAGATCGAGAATATCGTTGACCAGCCGAATCAGGCGTTCGGTGTTGTTGAGGGCCATACCCAGCATCTGCTGGGTCTTCTGGGGGCGGTTGTGCAGCACCCCCGACTCTAAAATGCCCAGGGCTCCACGAATAGCGGTGAGGGGCGTCCGCAGCTCGTGGCTGATGATGGAGATAAATTCATCCTTGAGCCGGTCGATCTGGTAGCGATCGCTGATGTCGCGCACCACCACCAGCACCTCGTCCTGGGTGACCGGAATAATCCGCGCCTCTTCGTAGCAGGTCTGGCCCCCGGCGACAAATTCGTACTCCTGGCGCTGAATGGTGCCCGTCGCCAGGGCCTGCTCGACGCAGCGCTGCCGCTCCTGGGCGATGGGGCCGGGCAGGTTCTCATACATGCTCTTCTCGTAGAGCTGGCTGCGATCGCCCAGCCAGTTCACCGACTCCAGGTTGTAGATCGCCAGGGGGCGACCCTCCCGCCCCAGACGCATCAGCAGGTCGGGAATCGCGTCGATCAGCGCCTTTTGGGTGGCCTCACTGGCGGCCAGGGAGGCCATTTGCTGGGCCACCTGATGCTCCAGCTCGCGCTGGTAATCGACCCGAAACCGCTCCACCTGCCGCCGCTCGGTAATATCTTGGAAGGTATTGATGCTGTAGAGCACCTGCCCCAGACTGTTAACTACCGGAATGGTGTGCACCTCCAGAGGAATGCGGCGATCGCCGACGGCCACCTCAATATCATCGGTATAGGCAGTTTCGCCGCGTAGGCCGCGCACCACCGGCAGTTCAGCGGTGGGATACAGCTCGGTGCTGCCAGCTCGATAGAGCTGGTAGACCTCGGCCAGCTGCTCAGAGTCGGCCTCGGCAATGCCGTTGGCCAACAGCTCTTTACCCTTGTCGTTGAGAAACAGGATTTGCCCCGTTTGACTGTGGACGCTGAGGGCCAAGGGCACCCCGTTTAGAAAGGTCATCAGGGTATTTTCGCGATCCTTAAGGGCGTAAAACGACGACACCAGCTGACCCACCATCCGGTCAAACCCCTCGCGCAGGGCCTCTACTTCCTGAATATTGCTGGGCTGAGTGGGTGGCACGACGGCCAGGCCGTTGGTCAACGCCTGGGTAGCGCGCTGTAGCGACAAAATTGGTTTAGTAATGTATTCCGCTGTCCAAATTCCCAGGCCAGTGCAGCCGATGAGAGCCAGGGCGCACAGCAGGCTGGTGCGAGCGGTGTTGGCATAGATATCGCCCATAAACTCAGAGGCTGGCACCACCGTCACCAGAAGCCAGTTCAGCTCCTCCCCCAGGGGTGTCGTCTGCACAAAATAGCGTTCCTGGCCAAAGCGGAGGTGGGAAAAACGGGGCGATCGCACGTTCCTGAGGTCGCCATAATCGGCGATTAGGCTGGCCGCCACCGCCCGAGTGAGGGAATTTTGGCTTTGGTGCACCGCCAGTCGGCGGGAGGGAAGCGCCACATTTTGCCCCGGATCAGCGCGGGGCTGCTGGTCAAAGGGCAGCTCCCCAGTGGAGGTGGCCACCAGGCTGCCATCGGGCTCCATCACAAACAGCTGCCCTGCCCCACTCGGGCTCAGACCCCGCAAAAATTCCCCCAGCCGCGTCAGCAAAATGCCGGTGCTAAAAACACCGCCAACGTCGCCCTCCGGGGTTTGAAAGGGCATAAACCGCACCATCACCAGCTGGGGCTGAGTCTCGCCCTGCTCCAGGCTCACCACCAGCCGCCAGAGCCCCTCGGGGCTGGCCTGGGCTGCCGTATACCAGGGGTGGTCGGGAGGGTCGCGGTGGGGGTCGTAGCCCTGCCTGACGGGCGGCAGCAGAGTTTTGGTCTGTTCTGAGCCGTGGAGTTGGTAGCGGTACAGCTGATCGTCGGCCACGGTCACGTTGCGCTGCCGCACCGAGAAAGCGCCAGGGGTAGACTGCCGAGCCACGTTTAAAAATGCGCCAGCCTCATTGGCGACGACAATGCCGGTCAGCTCCGGAAATAGCTGGAGCTGCTGCACCAAATGACTTTCTAGCGCGCCTAGGTCGGTGCCGCTAAGCGTCCCGGCCTCAAGCAGATAGACGTTGGTTTGGGCAACAAAGCGAGGCGTTTGTAGATACCCCATGAGACTTTCCCGGGCCCGCTGGCCCGTCACCCCCATCATTTGACCGGCGATGTCTTGCACCGCCCGCTGCCCGCTGCGGTACGAGAGGTAGCCCACCAGCCCGGTAATGCCGATCACCGGCAGCAAAAACGGAATGATGAGCAGATTGCGCAGAGAAAACGTCATAGCGAGATCGAGTTAACTCAGCACATTGGGTACAGGCAAAATGTGTTGCCGCCGCGAGCCTGCGCGTCCTTTAGGGCCTGGTCGGCGGTTTTTAAGAGCAGATCGCTGCAAAGACTGCCGGTGGGCGTGGTGCCGCCGATGCCTAAGCTGAGGCTAATGTAGTCACCCGAGGCGGCGGTGGGCCGGGGTATTTTGAGGTCGGTAACGGCTTGCTGCATGCGTGAGACTACCCGCAGGGCTCCATCCAGGTTGGTGTTGGGCAGCACAATGGCAAATTCGTCGTCGCCGCAGCGGGCCACCAGATCGATGTTGGGGTTGATGGTGCGGTACAGGGTGCGAGCAATGCGGCGCAGGGCGGCGTCACCTGCCTGCTGACCGTAGATCTGATAGTAGGGGCGCAGGCTGTCAGGACTGCACAAAATCAGCGAGATCGGGGCCTGATCTTGGCAGTGGCGCTCCCACTGCTGCCGCAAAAAGGCGTCGAAGTGCAGACCATTGGCCACCTGGGTGAGGGGGTCTACGGTCTCCTGCTGTGCCCAATAGAGGGCCTGGTGGTGGCGCATTTGCTCGATCTGCTGGCGCAGCCGCGATCGCTCGATCCGACTCAGCACCCGCGTGACCAGCTCTGGCCCCACAATGGGCTTGCCGATCAGATCGTCGGCTCCCATCTCAAAGACCTGGTGGACGGTGACGTTGTCGGGGTGAGCGGCGACCATCAGGATGGGCAGGTTGCCAAACCGTGAGTCCTGACGCACCACCTGACACAGGTCTATGCCGCTAAAGGTGGGCATCTCAAGCGCCAGCAGCAGCAGATCGGGCTGCACCTGGCGCAGCACTTCCCAAAATTGGCTGGGGTCGCCTAGCCCTGTGACCTGCAAGCCCCAGGGGGTGAGCAGCTCGGCAATGGCGCTGCGGGTGATCGGGTCATTGTCAACCACCATAACCCGCGATTCGGGGGTCTGGGTTTCGGGCAGGAGATGGTTTAGGGTATCGAAAATCTGGGCGGCGGTGGCCGGGGCTACCAGGTAGCGATCGCCCTGGAGCCGGGCCACCTGCACCCGTTCTTCTAAGCTGTCGCGACAGGTCAACACCAGCACCGGCAGCTGGGGGAATCGGTGCTTCACCTCCCGCAGGGGTGCCAGTTTCTCGGCCAGGGGAGCGCCCTGGTCGAGGGTGAGCACCACTGCCTCAGCGCTGCCCTGGGCCAAGATCTGCATCAGCTCACCCAGACGGTTGGCACCGTCGAGGTGCCAACCGTGGCTAGCGGCATCGGCCTGGAGACTGGTGAGCAGCTCGAGCTCCCCCGACAGCACCGCTCCCCGGTGGCGAGGCAGGGAGGCAGCCGACTCTGGCGGCAGCGGTCTGGGGGCCAGGGCCAGGGTTTGCTTGAGGTCAAGCAGACAGCGCGAGAGCCGATCTACTGCCGCTGTTGGCAGCGGACGATCGCTCAGCAACTGCTCAATCTGGCGGGCGTAGGTTGAGCCTTCGTCGTAGCCAAAGGTGCCGAGCCCGCCGGCCAGGCGATGGGCTTCATCCTGGGCAATCGCCTGCTGCTGCGGGGGTAAATTGCCCGCCTGAAGCGATCGCACCGCCGCTTCCACCACCGCCAGCCGCTGTTGAATCGACGCCTGAAACCGAGCTGCGATCGTCTCTAGCGTCTGGTTCTTAGGTGCGGTAGCGGGTAATGCCTGAGCCACCGATGCACCGCTGGCGACACCGCTGCTCGATCCATTAAATTCATCGGTGCCGCTGTGGTTGGCCGACTCGGCGACGGCAGCGTCCCGGTTGACTAAGCTAGGGGGTAAATCGCGGAGACGGTAGCCCAGGCCATACACCGTCTGAATCACATTTTCAACTACACCGCTGCGCTTGAGGCGGTTGCGCAGGTCTTTGACCAGGTTGGTGACCGCCCCCTCGGTGGGCGAATCGTCAATTGTCCACAGGTGGTCGAGAATGGTGCTGCGGCTAAACACCCGCTGGGGATGGCGCAAAAACAGCTCTAGCAGGCTGTATTCCTTCGGCGTCAACGGTACCACCTGGCCGCCATAGGTCACCTGGGCCAGGGTGGGGTCAAGGCAGAGCTGCCCCCAGACCAGCGATGGAATGGTCGTTGCCCTGGCCCCGCGCCGCAGCAGGGCGCGAATGCGGGCCAGCACCTGGGACACCTCAAAGGGTTTGGTCACGTAGTCGTCGGCTCCGGCATCGAGCCCGGTTACCACATCCTCGTCTTCGGCCTGGGCGGTGATCATTAAGATCGGGGTAGAGACCCCCTGATCCCGCAGGTGACGGCACAGGCTCAGACCATCGAGCCGAGGAAGGTTGACATCCAGCACCACCAAGTCGTAGTTCCACAGGGCGGCCAGCTCCTGGGCAATCATGCCGTCGCTCGCCTGCTCTACGGTGTAGCGCGCCGCAGTCAGGTGAAAGACTAAAAGCTCTCGGGTAGAGGGGTCATCCTCAACAAGTAAAATCTTCATCGGTGGGGCACAGTTACAACAGTAGATGCTGCCGATGCCGAGAGATCGTAACCCGATTGAACTCGATTAAAAGCCCAGTGAGCTACCATCTGCCATGCGTTTGTTACGAACCGTCGGATTGGGTGGATTCACTGTCAGCACCGTGTCAGCGCCATTCCTGCGCTAGTCAACGACAACCCCAGCCGGACTCTACCGGCCCGCCCGATCCTAGGGCAGGAGTTGGGTTACTTGCAGAATGGTCATGCCTAACCGCCTCTTAGCATAGCCTTAAGCCTTCATCTTCTCTACCGTAGGGGGCATAGCGGGGGGATGACAGCGCGGCGGCGATCGCAGCGGGGATGGTCACAGCGGGGCCGACCAGGTGCCTCGCTGGAGGGCTGCCTGCACCGCCGCTTGCTGGTCGCGGTGGGTGATCCAGCGGTGGTAGGTGCGGTTGTGAATGGCGACCGAGTGCCCCATCATCCGGGCTGCCACGGTGTCGGGCAGCCCAAAGTGAATGGTGCGCACCGCCCAGGCGTGGCGCAGGTCGTAGGGCGAAAAGGGCACCCCGTAGCGCTTAAATTGAATCGCCACCTGCTGACCAATCCGCTGGAGGGTCGTGCTGGTCAAGTCGGTGTTGATGGGTGGCAGAGTGCCCTGGCGCAGCCCAAAGCGCTCGATCCACTCGGGGTAAAAGGGCCACACGTCGTGGAGGCCAGTTTTGGTGGTTTCGAGCACTGTAATCCGGCCGTCTGGGTTCCCCTGGCGCAGCTCCCTGTAGTCGCAGAAAAAGACTTCGTGGTTGCGCAGGCCGTAGGTCGCCATGACGCCGTACACGTAGCGCCAGGCCGGGTTGGGGATGCGATCGCACCATTCCACAACCACCTCATCGGAGGGCAGGTGGCGGCGAGCGGTCTTGCTGTTGCCGTAGGTACCGGCCAGTTTCTCAAACCCGTCGGGCAGCGTTAGCCCCTGAAAATCCGCAAAGGCTTTGAGGGCTGTCAACGCGACTTGACGGCTGCGGGAGTGGGGCGAAAACTCCTCCAGCACAGTCACAATGGCCGTTTCGAGGGGCTGTCGGGGGTGCTCTTTCCCATGGGCCACCAGCTTTTTGAGGTAGGGGGCGTAGGCTTTGTCCCAGGTGGTTTTGCGCGAGGCCATAGCGGCGACATCGACGCCGGGTTGCGCCATCAGGTGGGTTTCAAACTGGGCCACCCGCTCAGCCAGCGGCACGGTCTCGGGCTGATCTTCTGCCGCTGGAGCCAGGTAGTTGGCCCAGCTAAAGCGGCGCTCGATCAGCTGGGCGGCAATGACCTTGGCCTCGCGCTCGATCTGCTTCAGCCCGCCGGGGGTGGCGGGCAGCCTGAGAGGAATGCGCTGCTGGTGGGGCCGGGTTTTGGTGCTGTCCGGGCGGGGGGGCAGGGTGCCCCGCAGGCTGAGGCGATCGCCCCGTCGCTCCACCTGTAGGCCCAGACGGGCGGCCTTGAGGCGGGTATTGAGCGCTGCGATCGCCCTATCTAAAGCATCGGAGGAAGCCATCAACGTCGGAAACCGTTCATCCAGCTTGTAGAATAATTGAGAATGAGTACTTACTTTAGAGCCACTACAGTGCCATGGGTCGTGTTGGGGTCTTATTACTAAATCTGGGGGGGCCAGAGCAGCTCGACGATGTTCGCCCCTTCCTGTTTAACCTGTTTGCCGATCCAGAGATCATTCGTCTGCCCTTTCCCTGGTTGCAGCGGCCCTTAGCCTGGCTGATTTCTAGCTCTCGCGCCAAGCAGTCCCAGGAGAACTACCAGCAGATTGGCGGTGGCTCCCCCCTGCGCCGCATTACCGAAGAGCAGGCCGACGCCCTCAAGCAGGTGCTGGCCGACAAGGGCACCGAGGCCAACATCTATATTGGCATGCGCTACTGGTATCCCTTCACTGAAGAGGCCGTGGCCCAAATCAAACGTGACGGCATCGAAAATCTGGTGGTGCTGCCCCTGTATCCCCAGTTTTCGATCAGCACCAGCGGCTCCAGCTTCCGTCTGCTCGAGCGCCTCTGGCTCGAAGACCCCGCCCTCCAGCGCATTGTCTATACCGCCATTCCCTCCTGGTACAATCGCCCCGGCTACACTGAGGCCATGGCCGACCTGATTGCCCAGGAGCTTGACAAGCTCGAAACCCCCGACCAGGCCCACATATTCTTCAGCGCCCATGGGGTGCCCGTCAGCTACGTCGAAGAAGCCGGCGACCCCTACCAGCGCGAGATCGAGCACTGCACCGAGCTGATTATGAAATCGCTCAACCGCCCCAACCCCCACACTCTGGCCTACCAGAGTCGGGTCGGGCCAGTGGAGTGGCTCCAGCCCTACACCGAAGATGCGATCGAGCAGCTGGCCGAGCAGGGGGTCAAAGATTTAGTTGTGGTGCCCATCAGCTTTGTCTCCGAGCACATCGAGACCCTGCAAGAGATCGACATTGAATACCGCGAAATTGCCGAAGAGGCCGGTATACACGGCTTTCACCGCGTTCCGGCGCTCAACACCCACCCGCGCTTTATCGCCGATATGGCCGATATGGTCACCGAGGCGCTAGAGGCTCCCCGCCAGCTTTTCTCCGATGTGGTGCAGCCCGACAAAAAAGTCAAAATTTATCCCCAGGAGCGATCGGCCTGGGGCCTCACCCCCGTTGCCGAGGTGTGGAACGGACGGCTGGCCATGGTGGGCTTTTTGGCCCTGCTGCTAGAGCTGGTCAGCGGGCGCGGCCCGCTGCATTTTGTCGGCATTCTCTAGGGCACCGGCTGCTCAGGGCTTGGAGCGCCGTGGCCAGTGCCGCCACAGGTACGAGGTGCGAATCACCAGCCACAGCAGCAGCAGCGCAATAATGCCCCCCTGGTTGGGGGCATCAAAAGCCAGGATAGCCAGCACGATGCACAGGCCGTCGACCACAAAAAAGCTCCACAGGGGCGGGCGACGGGGCCGAAAAAACAGCCCCATTTGCAACAGCTGAATCACCAGAGCCAGCAGGGCGCTGATCAGCCCAATCAGTGGGTAGATCCAGCCCTCAAGCCCCAGCGTGCGGGCCACCCCCAGCCCTGCCAGCGCCCCAACGCCGGGGCTTAGCACCAGCTCTAAACTCTGAAACAACCGCTGGCTGTAGCGGCTCTTAGACAGCATCAGCTCGGCAACCGACCAGCTCACCAGCACCCCCAGCACCAGAGCCGGGGGCAGGTGTGACAGCAGCGGCACGTTAGACCACAGCTGAGGGCCCGACATCAGGCCAATCAGCAGCAGCGGCAGGGCCAGCCGCAGCCCCGTCGCCGCTGCGATCGACAAAATAGCCAGTAGTTCCGTAATAATCACGGCTTTCCCTCCCCGGTCGGGTCTGCTTCCAGGGATCCCCCTATTCGCTGAGGGCAGTGGATAGGTAGTCGGCGGCAGCCTTGACCACCGCCACGGCATTTTCGTAGACCATGCGAGTTGGCCCCAGCACTCCCACACTGCCGACCGACTTATCGTGGCGGGTGTAGTTTGACACGACCAGAGCGCACCCCTGCATTGGCTCCAGTGGATTTTCAGCCCCAATCCACACTTTGACATCCACATCCTTCAGGGTTTGGGAAGCCCTGGGAGAGGTAGTAAAAAACAGCGGCCACAGCTGCGACTGGTCTTCCTCCAGCAGGCGCACAATGGCCTGAATTCGCTGGGCATCACAAAACTCGGGCTGGCGCAGCACCTCAGCTAGGCCGCTGACGACGAGCTGGGGGGTTTCAGCCGCTTGCGATCGCAGCGCTAAATCTCCCAACGCCTGGCACAGCAGCCCCCCGTAGTGCTCAAACTCAGCATCCAGTTCGCCCCAGTTGAGGGTGGTCACATCCGCCAGAGGGCGGCCCCGCAGGTGGTGGGTCAAAAAGTTCGAGAGAATTTCTAAGTCTCGCCGCCCTAGCTCCGTCGGAGCCGCCTGGGTCGCCGAACCCAGCGCTGCAGGCAGCTGCACCACCACCGACTGGGTCGCCAGGGAGTCGAGCAGCACAATCATCAGCACCTGACCGCCTTCCACCGTGACCAGCTGAATGTGGCGAATCAGCACCGTATTGGCCTGGGGCACCGTGACCAGCGCCAGGTAGCCGCTAATTTGGGCCAAAATCTGAGTTGCCGACCTCAGCAGCGATTCCAGGCTGCGGCCCATCCAGTCCAGTTCTTCTGACAGCGCCGCATCCACCCGGCGACCTACCCGCGCCGAAGGCGACATCAGCCGATCGACGTAGAGTCGATAGCCAAAGTCAGAGGGCACCCGCCCCGATGAGGTGTGGGGCTGATACAGCAATCCGTATTTCTCCAGCAGCCCCATGGTGTTGCGCACCGTAGCCGGACTTACCCGCAGGTTATACTCCTGGGCTAGGGCTCGCGATCCTACCGGTTCTGCCGTGGCAATGTAGTGACGGATGGTGGCCTGAAGCACCTGCTCGTGGCGAGCACTCAGGGGAGGGGCGGGATCCATAAGGGGGTTGGTATAAAACTCAACTACGCCATTGCCTTACCATAACAGATGTTTTCTGAGGTTCGGCATTGCCCCGCCGCCTACAGGCCAAAGACTACAAATCCTTGCTCTGGCTAAAGAATTCGCCCACCTTGAAACTAGCCGTGCTCTCGAGCTGAGCCATAGTCGATCGGGTAATCAGCTTGCCCTGCTCCACCAGCACCTCACCCGTGATCGGGTGCAGCAGATCTTGATCGGCGCGGCGGCCAATCAGCGCTTCAATGTCTTGCAGCGAATTGACGTACATCCCCGGCGGTAGCTCAACCACGACGCCATTGCTGACCACCCGAGCCTGACAGGCCAGTCGCGAGTTGGGCTTGCAGGAGGTAATCACCTCAAGGGTACGCTGCTCGCGGCGGTTGATTGGGGTTAGGGCCTCCATACCCGACTGCACGTAGATGTGACAGGTGGCGCACATGCCGCGACCGCCGCACTCCTTCAGCACATCGAGATCTTTATTCAGCAACACCGACAGCAGGTTGCCGTTGGTTTCGACGGAGGTCTCTTGGGCAATGGGCTCTAGACGAACAGTTTTAGCCATGAATGCGATGGGGGTAAAGGAATAGTAAACCGGCCTGGGACTGGGGGATGCCCTGGGAGGCTGCTCCAGGGGGGCGAGGAACCCTCGAGCGATTTCGCTGCGGGCTAGCCAGCCTGGGGCGAAGGCTCCAGTAAGAGCGCCTGCTCTTCGGGGGACAGCGTTTGGCCCACCGCCAGGGTTTGAAAATTGCGGATGGTTCTGCCGCCGCGCCCCAAAAAGGCTGTGACCCAGTCTTTAATCCACTGGTGTTGCTCCGGGGTGAGCGGGGTCTGGCCATCTGAGGCGGCTTTGAAGCAGCCATCCGGCAGAATTTCAAACTGCTCTAGCCAGGGATGGGCCGGGCGCGACTGCTTCCAGGTGCTGACGACGATGGTTTTACCCAGGTAATGGGTGGCCCCGTCGCTGAGGTGGTTAAGGGCCGCAATCACCTCCTGGCAGCGTGGAGTTAGGGTACCCCGTACAGCAGCCTGAGGCTCAGGCTGAGGGGCTTCGCCTCCGGGCAGATCGGCGGCGCTGGGGGAGTTGCCTAGGGTAACGCAGCCCGCCAGTAGCCGAAAGGTAGATACCGCGTTGTGGGGGGCTTCGGTGAAGGCGGCTTTGAGCTGGTCAATGGCGGTGCGATAGTCGGTCAAAGACATTTGGTCGGTGATCAGCACCAGCAAGATCAGTCCCTGGTCGAGCTTATAGATGTAGGCAAGCCGCTGGGCAAAGCGAAAGGTGAAGGTTTCAAAGTGGGCCGGGGTGGTTTCAACGACCTGCTGAATGCCCTGGGCCAGGGCATCCTGCTGCTGCGAGTTGAGGCTGATGTCTGGCCCAAAGAAGAAGGGACGATTGCGGCCGTCAATCAGCGCCATCCCAGAGATGCCGGGTAAATTCAGGACATTCTGGATCACCTGACGTTTCATAAATCCTTTAGGGTCTCGCTCTAAATTTTGGTGTTGAGTGTCCCGAACCAAGTAATCTAGGGATGGCAGACTTAAATTCAGCACCGGCCTTAGGGGGCATGAGCTTGGGTCATTAGTTTACCCAGGGGCGGTGCGGCGGCACCACGGGGAGTAGCCTGTATTACTATCATGGTTTGTTGGCAGCCCAGGATTATCGTACATTAGGGTTAATGCCCATGTCTGACCTTCCCTTTACCCTCGATCAGCTGCGTATTCTCAAGGCCATTGCAGCGGAGGGCAGCTTCAAACGAGCGGCAGATAGTCTGTATGTGTCTCAGCCGGCGGTCAGCTTGCAGGTGCAAAACCTAGAGCGCCAGCTCGACGTGCCGCTGTTTGATCGGGGGGGGCGACGGGCACAGCTCACCGAGGCGGGACATTTGCTGCTGAGCTACGGCGATCGCATTCTCAGTCTGTGTCAAGAGACCTGCCGCGCCATTGAAGATCTGCAAAATTTGCAGGGGGGCACTCTAATCATTGGCGCTAGTCAAACCACTGGCACGTACCTACTCCCCCGCATGATCGGCCTCTTTCGCCAAAAGTACGCCGATGTGGCGGTGCAGCTCCATGTGCACTCCACCCGTCGCACCGCCTGGAGTGTGGCCAATGGCCAGGTTGATCTGGCCATTATCGGAGGCGAGCTTCCTCCCGAACTGCAAGACTCTTTAGAAAGAGTGCCCTACGCCGAAGACGAACTCGCACTGATTATGCCCATGTATCACCCGCTGACCAGTCAGGCGGTGATTCAGCGGGAAGATCTCTACAAGCTGCACTTCATTGCCCTCGACTCACAGTCCACCATTCGCAAGGTGATTGACCAGGTGCTGACCCGCTGCGGCATTGAGACCCGCCGCCTCAAGATCGAGATGGAACTCAACTCCATTGAGGCGATTAAAACCGCTGTGCAGTCGGGCCTGGGGGTGGCCTTTGTGTCTAACTCAGCGATCGAAAAAGAATTGCAGATGGGAATGCTGCACCGAGCTAAGATCGACTCGGTAGTGGTGAACCGCACTCTGTCGGTGATTTTTAACCCCAACCGCTATCGGTCTAAGGCCGCTGCGGCCTTTACCACCGAGATTTTGCCCCACTTTACCAACCTGCCCCTCAACATTAAACCCGTGGGTGCCGAAAAAGCTGCGGCAGACAAGAACGGTGCTAAACCCGCCAGCCCACCGCCAGAACCCCTGAACCTCAGCCCCTAGAGAACAGCCGCGCCCTAGGCCTCGCGGCTCGCGGTTGGGCTGGCAGGAATCGCAATCAGGCCGTCTCTGTAGATATGAATCAGTTTGCGCTGGCGCAGTTTGCCCATCAGGCGGGTCACCGTCACCCGAGTGGAGCCAATGGCGCTGCCGATCTGAGCGTGGGTGAGCGACCAGGGCAGATAATAACCCGACTCGCAGGGCTCGCCAAATTCTTCGATCAGCAGGGTGAGAAAGCCGAGCAGGCGATCGATGGTACGCCGCTGACCGAGGGTGCTCAACCAGAGCAGCTTGCGCTGGTGCTGATAGCGGAAGGCGTCGAGAACCTCTCGCCGAAAGTGGGGCCAGTTGTCGAGATCGCTCCAGTACAGCCAGATCACGGTGGTTTGATCGACATGGGCAAAACTTTGCAGCATAAAGGGCGACTGGGCGACAATCTCAAAGGGCTGACCGGCCCCGACAAACCCCAGAAATGCCTCTTCGCTCAGGCCGACCCCGGCTCCGTTGGCGGTATCGTCATCGCCGGAGTCGTCTAGATCTGATCTGGCCAGGTCTGGGCTGGCCAGATCAGGAGCCGAGTCGGCCCCCTGGGCTGTGCCCACCAGGCGCACGGAGCCTCGCTCAACCAAGTAGAGCAGCCCCGACCGGGCGGGGATGCGCTCGTCTTTGTTGAAGGTTCTGGCCCGATAGTGGGCGTGGGCCCAGTCGGTAATGCGTTGCCAGGTCAAAAACGGTCGGGCATTGTCGGAGCGAGGGGATGATTGCATAGCAATAGCTGGGCTAAACGGGACAGACCGTGACCATAGGGCAAAAGATAGGGTGCGATCGCTCAGGACGAGTGGTGACATCAGCAACACTCACTGGGTAGACTACCACTCCGTTGGGGGACAGGCGGGAAGCCGCCATGAACTGACTCCGGTACGGCAGATGTGAATGCTCGACTACAAATATTTCCTCCAGTTCAGACAGGCTCTCACCACCGAAAAATCTAGCTTGCTTCAGAGTTCTGTAAATTTGTCATCGTAAAGCTTACGTAAACTATCCAATAGTAATACAGAGATCCCGTAATTTCCCGTAGCATCTAAGTGATTCGGCGACATTGTCTGGATCCTTCCTGCCCTGTTTCTTATTAGGTAGTTTAGGAAATGGGACATGGTTTGCTATCTCTCTAAAGCCGTGCAGCCGCAGCCCCAAATCAATGTGTCGAGCGATCGCCTACCGGCTAGAACCCCTGCCGACGTCCCATAAGAAAAACTGTTCATTTAACCTGGTTTTAGGGGGTGACATTCCCCTGGGATAAGCCTATAATTCAATTGTGTGAGGAGCGAACCAGAAGAGATGCCGAGACGAAACACGGCCAGTCGTCGGCATCTCTTTTGTTTTGTACCTAGAATTTTCCAAAGCTTTAAATTGTTCCGGATAGGCTTGCCTTGGGTTTTGACCTGTCGCTGCCCATCGTTTCGGGCGATCGCTGGCGCTGAAGGCGGTTTGCCTGCCGGGTTTACCCAAAGCTTGGGGCCAGTCTTTGGGCTATCAGCTCCTTTCAGGCTGAAGCAGAGGAGCCTTGAGAATGTCTCGTATGGCCTGGGTGACGGCCTCGGGCTGTTCTAGCATCGATAGATGACCGCAGTTGTCAATCTCAATAATGGCAGTCTTGTCGGGGCGATCGCCCTGGAGATACCCTGCCAGATGGCGCACGTAGCGCGGATTCATCACCTGGTCTTGGCGACCGGCAATAAAGTACACCGGCTGGCGGAGCGAGGCCACCAACCTGGGCAGTAGATGCACTTCGGTTTCAGTCGTTGAGTCTAGCAGGGTGCCCCGGGCCGCCTCGGGATGGGCCTGCAGCAGATCGAGACAGCGATCGCGGCCCCAGCGGTAGGCCAAAGGCCGGTGCACCATCATCCGGGTGAGCAGCAGCGGCAGCAGCGGCAGCTGAGCCAGCCAGGGCTGCCGCCAGCCCACAATATACCGCCCCGCCTGGCGAAACTGCTGAAACTCCCGGTCGAGGTAGATGCCGCCGCCCGCGTTGAGGCACACGACCCCCTGCACCTGCTGGGGATAACAGTGGGCTGTCCACAGCGCTATGCTGCCGCCCAGGGAATGGCCCACCAGCCACACCGGGCCCAGGTCGAGCTGCTCCAGCAGCGCCGCCAGGTCGCGGGCATAGGCTCCCAGGCCGTAGGCGGAGGTGGAAGCTCCCCAGGCTTGGGCAACGGCGGGCATCCCCGGAAGGTAGCGATCGAGCTGGTAGCGCGATTCGCCGAAGCCCCGCAGATCGTAGGTAAGGCAAGGGTGATCGACGCTGAGAGCGTCAACTATGGGCTGCCAGTACCGGTGGCTCAGCAGCCAGCCGTGGATAAAAACTAGGGTTGGGCCTTTGCCCTCAGGGGTGAGCTGATAGTGGTGGGGAACGCCAAAGACTGTGATCGTGGCCATAGGGCAGTGGCCATAGGGCAGTGGCCTATGGGGCCGGTCTTTGATCATCCTACCCTAGCTCATCAGGCGGTAGCGCATACCCTCGGCAATTTTTTGGCCTAGATAGTCGGGAATCAGGCTTTCGTTGGGGCCTAGCAGGTAGAGAATGAGACGGGTACGCCCCCGCCACACCAGCAGATTGGCGTTGACCACCAGCAAATCCTCCTGCCAGATCGCGTACATCACCTTATAAAACAGTCCCGGCTGGTTGTCGGCCTCGATCAGCAGCGCCGGCAAGTGAAACACTGGATCTACATAAAACTCAGTCTCCACCCGTTCGAGCCCGGCGTTGAGGTTAAACTCCACCGTCAGCATTTCTTCGACTTCAAAATGCCCGGCCAGGGTTTCTTGAATGGCCCGGCAGACGTTTTCGGTCGTTTTAGGGCTCAGGGCCTTGCCCCCCCGAGATACCACCAGCTTGATAAACACCAGCATGGGCGGATAGATCTGCCCGTAGAGGCTGAGGTTATGGATGGTCAACCCGTAGGCCGCCAGCACGCCAAAGATATCGCTCAGCAAAAACGACTGATTGCGATAGACAAAGTGCAGCGCGCTTTTGTTGCCCTCGGGCTTAATGTCGAGCACAGCCTTGCGCTGCTTGTAGAGTTGGTAGGCCAAGCGCAGATTCTGCAGCTGAATCTCACTGCTGACAAACTGCTCATAAAATTGCGGAAAAGCTCTGTTGAAGCGCTTCAACAGCTCAACCGTTGCGGGGTTTAAGCCAGCGGCCATGGTAGGAAGGATGGAACTCCATGGAGGTAACGTTAGCATTTGCCGCATCAGGAAACCCTAGCTCAGGCGAGAATATACCCCCGTCCTAACGCCTTTGGCCGCCGCTGTCGTCAGGGAAACCTCCGAAGCGCTAGGACACCTTGAAAACAGCGGGAAAGATGGAGGGGAATGGGGGACTGTTGGCCCCTTTGTCGCTGGCCTTAACGTTGGCCTGCGATTCGCGAAGCGTTCCGTCCCGGCATCGTCCCTCCCACCGGCAAAGCCCTCTCCCTCGCCGCTGTCGGCAGAAATCTCAGCCCCACCAGAGGCATCGGGTTTTTATGGGGATATACTATGAGAAATGGTGTTCAGACCTAAGTTTAGCCCTAGCCTGCGGCGGTTGTGCCGCCTAGTTGAGGAGCTGAACTTAACTACTGCTGAACGTTGTGCCACCTTCATTATCAGACAGGGCCTGCATGGGTTTTTGGAAAAGTCTTTTTGTCGGATCTGATGGCGCTGCGTCCGGGGAGATCAGGTCGGCCAGTACCGTCCTGGAGGCCCTGCCTGAGCCTGGGGAAGGGTCAACCATTGTGTTTAGCACCGATCGCGACCTCGACCTCTACGAACTCGAAGAGCTGTGCAACGCCGTGGGCTGGGCTCGTCGCCCCATTCGCAAAGTTAAGAAAGCCATTCAGCACAGCTACCTAGTGGTCACCATGTGGGAGCAGCGCGGCTCGCGCCGCCGCCTGGTGGGGTTTTCCCGCGCCACCTCCGACCACGCCTTCAACGCCACCATCTGGGACGTGGTCGTGCATCCCGACTTCCAGGGGCGCGGGCTGGGCAAAGAACTCATGCGCCAGCTGATCAAAAAACTGCGCAGCGAAGACATCAGCAATGTCACCCTGTTTGCCGACCCCCAGGTAGTCGAGTTTTATAAGGGTCTGGGCTTTATGCCCGACCCCGAAGGCATTAAAGGCATGTTCTGGTACCCCGACTAGGCCCTTTGGCAAAAGCTTTGGCTGAGGGGGTACACCGCCCTCAGCCACGCTGTCCCCTGGCGCTGGGTGCCCCTCTGGGGTAGCTCAAAGCCGCCAGAATCTGACACCAGCGTCTAGGGACTTTGGCCGCTAGACGCCTCGGCTGAGGGCCTTGGCCTGGTTAATCCACAGGTTGACCTGATCGGCGGTGGGGCAGAGGTCGTTGCGTTGCAGGGTAGCAACGTGCAGTCGCCGCAGCTGGGTAAACAGCTGTTGGGAGGAGCAGCTCGCCAGCTGCGCCACCGACATAATGCCTGCGTGCAGCAGCAGTCCGTTAAACTGGCAGCCCACCGCTGGCACCCGGGCCAGGTCGGCTAAAATGACCCACTTGGTGACGTAGCGCAGGGGCACCTGCATTTTTTTGGCCAGGGTTTGGCGATGATCTACCGTGGCCCCGTAGCGGCGCAGGTGAGCGGTACTGGTAATGCCCAGACGGGCCAGACCCTGGGCGTGAGCCTGACTCAGCCCGGGCAGCTGTTCGAGGGGATAGGCTGAGGTAGCCATAGAAGACCTGTGGGAAAGGGACGGCGATCGCCTGAAGCCGAAGCCGCTACCGGTTCAGCAAAAAAGCAGGCTATACTGATGGGCATGTTGGTCTACGGGATGTAGCGCAGCTTGGTAGCGCGCCTGCTTTGGGAGCAGGATGTCGCAGGTTCAAATCCTGTCATCCCGATTTTGAGTATAGTGGGTTGCCCTGGGCCGCTGGCTTGGGTAGATAGTAGGACTGTCACAGGGCGCTATGCAAAAAGCTCATTGTCTGTAGTATCTATAGTCAGTGATATTGACAGTTTAAACGATTGATTTGCCCGTCCCTTTGCCCTTACGCCACTCCAAAACATCCTATGAGACAGCTGTTTGCCTCCCTTCTGCGACCTCTCCCCCTGCTGACGGCCCTGGTCAGCGGCAGTTTGCTGGGCGGCGGCCTAGTGATGCCTTCGCCCGCCGAAGCCCTAGGTGAAGAGGCCATTGTCGATAAGCTTGAGCAAGTGCCGGTCTTTGTCATCTTAAACTCAGACGGCCAGCCCCTGACCGCCGCCGCCGAGGTTGACGACCAAGAGGTCAAGGTACCCGTTGTATTTATCGATGGCGAGGCCGCCGAAGAGTTTTTGCTCCGCGCCCGTGAAGAAGACCCCAGTGCCCAGGTGGCCCTGGTAGATCTCGGCACGCTCTACCAGGAAACGGTGCTCAACGATGCTGAGCAGGTGCCGCTGCTGTACCTACCCATTGGCAACGAACTGGAAACCGCTGTACGGCTCCAGTCTAATTTTCAGGGAGTGCCTCTGTTCATTGCCCGCCAGGGTGCCGATGGACCCTACTTAACCATCAATCAGGATGGTCAGGCCTCTCTACCGATGTTTTTCTCGCGTAACGACTTGCAGACGCTGCTCGATCGCTACCAACAGACTAACGCCGATGCCGCCGACGACGTGGTAGTACAGGTGCTCTCCTTAGAATGGCTACTGTCTATGATGGCCAGCAACAACGATCCGGAGCTTGACGCCCAACTTCAGCAGGTGCGGCTCTTTCCCTCCACGGAGGTGCTCAACTACATTCGAGCACAGGATGCGGAATCTAACTAGGGGGCTGCTTCGGCTATAGCTAAGACGCAGGTCGAGCTGGATTGCCGCTTGACCTGAATTGCCGCTTGACAATGAGTTGTCACCCAGCCTGGGGAAGGGCGATCGCCCTTCCCCAGGCTGGGCTTTGCAGGGGTCTAGCCCAGCAGTGCCGCAGCTCTGGCCACAAAGTTATGGGCCGTCAGCCCGTTGAGCGCCATAATTTGCCCGGCACTGGCGGTGGTTTCGCCGCGCCGCCAGCAGAAGGTGTCGCGGGGAGCGGTGCTGCGCAGCATGATGGGCTCTAGCATGGCGCTGGAGCCCCCGGTCACCCCGATCACTACGTCGCCGCCAAACAGGCGGTCAAACCCGCCATCGTCGAGGAAACTGCTGTCGGGTTCAGAGCACATATCCCAGGCGACATCGGTGGGGCGATAGAGCTGGCGCGGGTTGACCACCGACACAATGCGGCTGCCGATGCCGCTGGCTGCCAGCTGCTCGGCGGCCTCAAAGACGGGTATCAACGTCATGTCGCCAATGACGGCAAACACAACGGTTTTGTCGCCGGGGGTGCTGGCCAGGGTGACGGCTCCTTCAGCCAGGGCGCGGCGGGTTTGCTCAAAGGTAGTGCGAACCGGCAGTGGTGACTTGCTGGCGGTGATGGTGATGCCCTTGTTGCGGGTGGTCAAGGCCCAGTCGTAGCACACCTGAATGCTGTTGGCGTCGGTGGGAAAGAGCGCGTATACATTGCCGTTGCGCATCATGCCTGCGAAGTAGTTTTCGACTTCGGGGCGCTGGTGTGTCCAGCCGTTGCGGCCCTGCTCCAGGGCCCCAGCGGTAAATAGGGCAATGGTAGAGGGGGTAGGGCGGCGCAGCTCGGCCATGGCCTGGGTGACGGTCTGCCAGATGGGCAGGCCATTGATGGCAAAGGACTCGTAGGAGCACCAGAGAGTGCGAGCACCAAACAGGGCCTGGGCGGCGGCGAATCCAGCGCAGGCGTCTTCGCTGAGGGGCTCGTACACCTGGCCCTGGGGCTGCTGGAAGTAGGTGGCGTCGGAGGTGGGGTGAATGATCTTGAGCGCCTGGTTGATGTTGTTGATGCCGGAGGCGGCGTTGCCGTCGGCGTTAGTCACTACAAATTGCGCGTCCTGCTGGCCGACGTAGCCCACCAGAGCCCCCATGGCGGTGGTGGCCACCTGCTTGTCGCCGCCCACGGGAAATTCGTTGAGGGGCAGGGTGCCCAGATCGGCCAGGGGCAGCACCGATTCTGTCACGGCTGTTTTGGCCCCAGGGCCGCCCATGGCGCGCTCGTAGTTGGTGCGCACCAGAGCCCAGGCGTCGGGATGGAGGGCGCGGGCGGCAAGAGCGCTGACGATGTAGTCGCGCTGGAGGGAGTCGCCGGGATAGAGGTTGTGGGATTGGGCACCGCGCTTGTGAACGCCTGCCCCCTTGAGCTGCTTGACGATCAGCACGGTGAGGGTGCCGCCCAGGGCGAGCTTGGCGGCCTTGTCGGTGGCCTCGAGCACCGCCTGGGTAAAGGCAAACCGCTGGGGAAAGGAGAAGGCGGTGCTGTCTACGTAGTCGCCGGGCTGATCGGTATCGTCAAAGTCTTTGGCATCGACCAGCACCACCTCCTGGAAGCCGTTGCCGCGCCAGTAGTCGATCATGGCCTGGTTGGTCTTGGTGGAGACCATACTGTGGTGCTCCTGGCTGTAGCCGTTCCACACCAGAATGGGCAGGAAGTTGGTGACGCTGGGGTAGGCGGTGTTGAAGTGGCCAAAGCTGCTCATGATGTAGGGCTCGCCCAGACCGCCGTCGCCGATGGTGACGGGGAACAGGACGCCGGGGTGCAGTTTGGCCCCCGCCATGGCAAAGTGCTGGCCCTGGCCGAGGGGGCCAGCGGGGTTGAGCAGTCCGGGAATTTGGCCCGACAGGTGACCCAGCAGGCCGTGGGTTTCGCGGAAGCGATCGCACAGCTGCTGCACGGTCTCAATGCCCATATCCTCCAGCGAGCGGTCTAAAAACACGTTGCTGTAGAAACCGGGGGCGTGGTGGCCAACTTCGGTAATGATGTTTTTGTGGCCCAGCATGACCAGCGATGCGATCGCCTCGGCAATGCTGGCAAAACCGCCGGGGTGGCCCGACTCTTTGCTGGCGGTGACTTGCAGGGTGAGGTAGCGCAGCCCATCGGCAGCCAGCAGGGTTTGGTAGACGGCCACCGGGTCGCTGGGGGACGAGATGGCGGTTTGCCCTGAGGCGATCGCCGCCGTCTGGCCGAAGGCGGCAAATTCGGGCAGCCGTTCTCCAAAGTACTGAATACCCTCACAAAACGCCGGAATTGATTGCGTGCTGGCCACCGTCATACCTGAACCCCTTTAACTAGGCGTAAACAACCGTCATGCCCTTGCCTGGGTCGCCCTGGGGTCAAGCCTGCGGCTCTCCGGGGCGCTGTATACAGTCGCAAAGGTTTGTAACCATCCTACACAGCCACGGGGGCACCGAGACAGCTGCCCCCATTGCGATTCTCAGGTGTTGCAATAGGTTTGCTCCCTGGGCTGGGCTGTAGACCGTTAGGGGCGGCTGCCCTCCACCGCCGCCATCAGCACGGGCAGCCAGCTGAGGGCCAGCCCCAGCAGCGCCAGGGCCGACAGCCACACAAAAGCTACGGTGTCTCTATAGCCCGCTATCAAGTTGTCAACCCGAGCCAGCAGCGACACGGCGATCAGCATGACAAAGTAGGCAAACCGCTGGAACTGGCTGACGGCGGCCACCGACAGCGAGGCGATGGCCAGGGCCATGACGAAGTAGCCCAGGTCAGACTGAAAGCCCAGCATGAGCAGCTGCCGCAGGTAGGGCCAGCCCAGGGTAATGGCCCAGGCCCCCCAGACCGCCAGTAGGCCACTGAAGGCCCAGGTCAAGGCTGTGGCCCCACGGCTGTGCAAAAATCCGCCGTAGGTGGCGTAGGCCATAATCAGCAGCGTCCACGACAGCCAGTGACTCTGCAAGATAAGGCGCGGGGAGCGATTGGGTTTCATGGCGATCGCCTCAGGCGGCTGGCTTACAGAGAGGGCGTTTACAGATTGGTAGAGATGGCCTGCACGGGGCAGGTGGGTACGCACTGCTCACAGACAATGCAGCGCGATCGCGCAAAGGTCAGCCGGTAGGTCTCGCCGTCGAGGGTGAGGGCGCGGGTGGGGCACACCCCGGTGCAGAGGCCGCAGTGCACGCAGAGATCTTCGTCTACGACGATTTCGCCGCTGGCGCTCGACACCTCAATATCCTGCACCTCTAGCCAGTCGATGGCGTCGTTGAGCTGGTCGATGTCGCCCGACAGCTCCACTACCAGGGTGCCCACCTGGTTGGGGGCCACCTGGGCACGAATGATGTTGGCGGCAATGTTGAAGTCTTTGGCCAGGCGGTAGGTGATCGGCATGTGCACCGATCGCTTGGGGAAAATCAGCTTAACCCGTTTTTTCATAGCCGACGCTACACCCCGATTCTTTTACACTAGATACCAGCGGGCTGCTTCTATCCTAGCTGGATCTCACCCCAGACCCGACCAACCCCGCCCTGACCTATTTGCAGAAATTTTCCCATGCCAGACTCCCCCAGCCCCACGGCATCCCCCGCTAGCCGCGTTCGCAATCTAGTGGTCGCGATCGCGGCCGCTGGACTGGCCGTAGCAATGGTCTTGGGCATTCGCACCCAGGCGACTACGGCATCGCTGAGCGAACTGGCCACCAGCGCCGTGCCCTACGAGGTGGCCCAATCCAACGGCAAGCCTACCCTGCTGGAGTTTTACGCCAACTGGTGCACCAGCTGTCAGGCCATGGCGGGCGACATGGCCGAGCTGCGCCAGGGGTACGGCGATCGCGTCAACTTTGTCATGCTCAACATCGACAACAACAAGTGGCTGCCTGAAATGCTGGCCTATCGCGTTGAGGGCATTCCCCACTTTGTCTACCTGGGGGCCGACGCCCACCCCGTGGCCACCGCCGTTGGCGAACAGCCCCGACAGATTCTCAGCGACAACCTAGAAGCCCTGATCGCCCAGGCCCCCCTGCCCCACCAGCAGACCTTTGGCCGCGCTTCAGAGGTGGAGGGCGATTTTCTGTCGCGGCAGAGCGCCGTCAATGACGACCCCCGCGCCCACGGCAGTGCGGTAGTGAATTGAGCGGATAGGATGCTGAGCCCAGGGTTTGAGGGTGCATCCCACTTATGGGAATTTGCCGCTTTGACGGCTAGCTGGCCTGTCATTGCCGTGTAGACGGGAATCTACGTTGAACGGCTACTCCTAGATAGGTTCCCACTTTCGTGGGCATGACGTAGACACTGGCAAACGTGGGATGCACCCCAAGAAAAAGTCTGAATACAAGTGTCCTCGCCGCCGCCGCGCCTAGACGCCACCACTGCTGAATATCACTCGTTGGAAGACCTGCTGGCATCCCTAGCAGGTCTTTTTTGCCCTAAGACTCTTGCACGGCATGCCAGTTGAACCAACACACAGCCCTAGGCAAATTCTATTGGCCTTTGTTCTCTCTAGGCAGGCTGTTCACACCGCCGCCAACACCTCGCTAGACTGCTCGGCCAGGTCGGGAAACACCCTCGCACTGCCGGATGGACAATCTGCCCTGCCGATACATTGAGCCCTGCGGCCAAACCGCTGTCGGTGGCCAGGGCATCCACACCCTGACTCGCCAGCTTGAGCACGTAGGGCAGGGTGGCGTTGTTGAGCGCCTGGGTGGCCGTCCAGGGCACGGCACCGGGCATGTTGGGCACCCCAAAGTGCACCACCCCCTGCTCGACGTAGGTGGGCTGGCTGTGGGAGGTGGGGCGCAGGGTCTCAATGCAGCCCCCCTGATCTACGGCGACATCGATAATGACTGAGCCGGGGCGCATCTGCCCCACCAGCGCCTTCGAGACCAGGGTGGGGGCCTTGCGGCCGGGCACCAGCACCGCGCCAATCAGCAGATCGGCCTGGGGCACCGAGGCGGCAATTTGAGCAGAACTGCTGTAGAGCAGCTCGACGCGGGAGCCAAATAGGGTTTCGAGATAGGCCAGGCGATCGACGTTGAGATCGACAATCTGCACCCTGGCCCCCAGGCCCACCGCCATTTTGGCCGCCTCGGTGCCGACTACGCCGCCGCCCAAAATCACCACGGTGCCGGGGGCCACGCCGGGCAGGCCGCCCAGCAGCACGCCCCGCCCCCCCTGCTGGCGCTCTAGATAGCGAGCCCCAAACTGCACCGAGAGCCGTCCGGCAATCACGCTCATGGGGGTGAGCAGGGGCAATCTGCCGTCGGCGGCGGTGACGGTCTCGTAGGCGATCGCCTCCATGCCGCTGGCCATTAGCGCCTCAGTGAGCGATCGCTCGGCGGCCAGGTGCAGGTAGGTAAACAGGATGAGGTCGGGGCGAAAGTAGCCGTACTCGGACGGCTGGGGTTCTTTTACCTTGACCACCAAGTCTTGGCCCCAGGCGGTGGCGGCATCGGCCACGAGGGTGGCTCCGGCGGCTTTGTAGTCGCTGTCCTCAAAGCCCGAACCGGCTCCAGCTTCCGTCTGAACCATCACCTGATGCCCCCGCTGGCAGAGGCTCTGCACCGCCGCCGGGGTGAGCCCGACACGAAACTCCTGGTCTTTGATTTCCTTGGGTAGCCCGATGCGCATAGTGTTGCCCTGAATGGGTGAGAGGGTACTCCCATCCTAGCTAACCCTCCCAGGGCAAACCTCCGGGCATCTAGAAATTCTCTTACCCCGGCAGGTCAATCTGGGGCAGGTACAGGGTAAAACAGCTGCCCCGGCCGACTGCGGAGGAAAGGGCAATGATGCCGCCGTGGAGTCTGGCGATGCGCTGGGAGAGGTGCAGGCCCAGGCCATGGCCCGCGCGGGCGTGGTTGCCCTGGCGAAACCACTCAAAGACTCCCGCCTGCTCGTCGGCGGGAATGCCAATGCCGGTATCGGCCACCGACAGCCAGACCCAGGGGCGATTCTCCAGAGGAGAGGCTGCGCCATCGCGGTGCTGGTCGGGTACGTCTACCTCGGGCGGCAGATCCGTTGCGGTACCCACCGTGACGGTGATGCTGCCGGTGTCGGTGAACTTAATGGCATTGCCAATCAGGTTGGTGATCACCCGGCGCAGCTCCAGGTGGTCGCCCGCCACGGTAAACGCACTGTCGTCCAGCCCCATCCCGCCGGACGACAGTGCGGCGGTGGCACCGTTGTCAGGAGCTGGGGCTGGGGCTGCGGGGCGGGCTACATCTACCCGGTCGGATCGGCAGAGCGCCGTTGTGAGCGATTTCTCGGTACCCATGGGAGCCAGCTCCGTCACTACGGTTTCGGCCAGCTTGAGCAGATTGACCGGCGACAGGGTCAGGGCCTTGTGACCGGCCTCGTGGCGGTAAACCTCGAGCAGGGTATTGACCATGCTGAGCAGGTGGCGGTTGCTGTCCACAATGGTGGCCAGCGCCGCTTTACCGTCCTCGGGCATGGGGCCAAAGGCATCGCCCTGGCACAGCTTGAGCATGCGGTTGGCGGCTACCAGCGGCGTGCGCAGATCGTGGGTAAGGCGAGCCACAAAGTCGTCCCGCTGGCGAATCATGTTAGCCTGGCCATCCATACTGCGCTTGAGGCGCAACAGCGATCGCACCCTAGCCCGCAGCTCGTTGACATCGACGGGCTTGCGAATAAAATCGTCCGCCCCAGCGTCAAGCCCCTGCACCAGGCTTGACTGATCGTGGGCGGTAATCAGCAAAATGGGAATGTAGGGCAGGGTCGTATCGCTGCGAATCTTTTGGGTAACCGCATAGCCGTCGAGCCCCGGCATCATCACATCGAGCAAAATCAGATCCGGAGGAGGGGTCTGGCGTACCACCTCCAACGCCGCCTGGCCACTCTCCACACAGGTCATGCGGTAGTCGGGGTCATCCAAAATCGATTCGATCAGGAATAGATTGTCTGGAGAATCGTCTACGGCCAGAATGGCGAAAGAATCCTTGGAAAAGTCCGGAGGCATTACGGGTTCAACACTATTGGCGGGCGCGTTTTGTAAGGTACTTTCTGCAGCGTTCTACAAAGCGTAACCGAGCTAGCAAAAAAGCTAAGGGCTCTCTCCTAGAGATGCCACAATACTTTGTCAACAGCCTCTATCTGAGGGCATAGGCTGGCTGGGGCAGCGGTTTTCTCAAACCAGGGTAAACAGCTCTAGCGCCTGGGTGCGTCCGCGCAGGGGGTGGTGCCCCACCGACTGCAAGGGCCAGGGGCCCGCTCGCTGTTGAGTGGTTTCGCTGACCAGCACGCTGTACCCCAGAGTCTTAGTCAGCGCTTCGAGGCGAGCCGCCACATTCACCGTATCGCCAATCACCGTAAACTCAAGCCGACCGCTGGTGCCCAAACAGCCTGAGACCACCGGGCCGGAATGCAATCCTATCCCCATGGCCAGAGGCGAGATCTGCGGCACTTCGCGCACCATGGCGGTGGCGGCGGTCAGGGCGCTGCGGGCGTGGTTTTCGAGCGGGTCGGAGGCACCAAAGACGGCTAGCATGCCGTCGCCCATAAATTTGTCCACCCAGCCGCCGTGGCGCTCAACAATAGTGGCCAGCAGCCCCTGATAGCGGTTGAGAAAGTCTAGGACGGCCTGGGGCTCTAGCGCCTCGGCAAAGTGGGTAAACTCCCGCAGGTCGGTGACTACCACCGTGACGTCGCGCTTTTGGGACTGCTGGAGCAGCTCTAGAGGAGTTTCAAAGGCGGCTTCAACGATAGTTTTGGGCAAAAACTGCGCCATCAGCACGCGCCCCGACTCGTTTTTGACGTGGCGACGGACAATCACCGCCATGCGCATGCCCAGGTAGCCGGTGCCCAACACCGTGATGCCAGCAAACAGGGCCAGGGCCAGGTTGAGCTGAAAGAGCACTGCCGCGTAGCCAAAGTTCACCAGGGCCAGCAGCGAGGTGAGCAGCGCCGATCGCCGACTGAGGCGCAGCCCTCCCGAGACCGCCACCAGGCTGCAAAAGGCGACTACGTTGGTCAAAATTAGCGGTTGAGTAGCCCCCAGCACGCGCCAGATATTGGTGATAAACGCCCACAGCAGCAGGTTGTCGAATAGGGGAATGATCAACTGCCAGCGATGCAGCGCCTCCATCGACAGGCCCTGGCGTAAGATGATCACTAACCCCAGGGCAAACAGGTTGGCGCAGAGGCTAATAATCAGCACCGTGGGCGGCACGTAGTCTTTGCCCAGCAGCCGGGGAAATAAAAACACCGCTGCGTCGAGCAGCAGGGAGATCAGCAACACCCCCGCTCGTACGTAGGACAGCTGTAGCTCATTGCGGTGGGCCTCCTGGGACACCACCTGATCGAGGACGGCCTGAATGCTGAGGCGATGGGGCCCACCGCCGCGGGAGGTCGCCTGGGAGGGGGAGTGAAAGGTCATCTCCGCTAACGCTTGAGGAGGAGCACAGACGCGATGTCCCTGAGGAACCGAAGGGGCAATGGTTCAGCACCGGCCCCCCAGGGCCATCGCCGCCACCCTACAGCTTCATCCATTAAACCACGGTGCTCCCAGGTCACTCTCCCGTGGCCGAGCTGACGCCCAGCGGTGTCAGGCCCACCGCGCCGGGTCACCCCTGGCCCGCCGCTTCAATCTCAAGCTGTCCTACCATGCCGGCCTCGGCGTGGCCTGCGATCGCGCAGTGCAGCGCGTAGGTGCCGGGGCGCTCGGGCACAAACACCCACTCGGCGGTGGCCCCCGGCTTTAGCTCTAGCTCGTGGATTGCCCCCTTGACCTCTACCCCGCCCGCCTGCACTTTTTGAGTCCAGAGGCCGTCGGCAAAGTCTTTGGCGGTGAAATAGTGCTTTTCGGGGCTGGGGTTGTCGAGCACCAGGCGGTAGCGCTGGCCCGCTCTGAAGCTGAGCTGGTCGGGCTCAAACCGCAGGTCGCCCGCCACACTGCCCAGGTGAATGGCGACGGTCTCTGGGGGGGCGGGGGAGGCGATCGCGCCGCTGGCTCCCAGCATCAAACCCAGGGCCATCACCAGCGCGATCGCGCCCAAACTCGCCCCCAACCTTGCCCAGCGCCGCTGTCGTCCCACCGGTTGCTGCCCCATCGCGCCTGTTCCCATACCTGTCGCTACAAATACCCCAGAGGAAGACCGTCGGGGTACGCCGTTTTGAGAGATTCTACCGCACGCTGGGTAGTCGGCCCCATAATGCCGTCGATGGCCCCGCTGTATACCCCCACCCGCTTGAGGTAGGTCTGAAGCGCCTTGGTGCGGTGCTGCAAATCATTCCAGAAAGTATCTACCCAGGTTTGGCTGAGGGTACGCCGCAGCTTACTCTGCTGCTGGCGCAGGGCCTCTTCGGGCAGCAGCTGGAGGTGCTCGCTGACCCAGCCATCGGCCTCGTCTAGCCAAAAACTCAGCCAGGGGTCATCGACAGCCTGGTCTAAGATCGCGCCCAGTCGGGTTTCGTCAGGGGCCGACAGCTGGGGCTGAAGCGCCAGGGTGCAGTAGTCAATCAGCGTAGCGCGGTGCCGCCGTAGCGCCTGGCTGAGATCGTCGAGGGGATTTTCTCCCTGACCCAGCAGGCGATCGACTAGGGTAGTGCCCAGGTCATCTGCCGTTAGGGGCTGGTCTAGGGGTGCCGTCGCGTGTTCTAAGGTCATACTCCTCGCGTGCCTCCGCTGGGAAAGCAACTAAACAACTGGGGTGCCCAGGCTACCCCTGCCCTGGGCCAAAGGGCGCACCCGCCGCCGCCTGCTGCCCGCTGCTCAGGCAGGGGGGCTCTAACCAAACCAGACCCGCAGCCGGGGGCAACAGGGTCCGAAGATTGCTCCACCAGTATTAGTGACCTTTGCCCTCAGCTTGTGACAGGTCAGGGGCAAATTTATTTACAAACTGGTTTTCCACGCTATTTTCCGCAATTCAAATTGTCACAGTGGAGCAGTTTATATCACTTAAGAGTGAGTGATGCCGCTACCCAACGCCCTAGGGAATATGAGCCAATCTGACGACACCAGTGGTTTTAAAGAGTTCCGCCCCCTCGCCGATGCTCCAGCCCCAGACGTGTTCGATCAAGCGCTGAGTGAAATTCTTGGCAAAGACAATCCCCATGCCTACCCCATTTTGACGGCAATTCAGAGAACCCTCCAGCAGTACCACCTTGAGGCCCAGTTCGAAGCCCACGAAATTTTGCACGAGGCCTACCTGCGGGGCAAACGGAAGCTCCAGACCGGTGAGGTGATTCGCAACCCCTACGCCTGGCTAAAGGCCACAGCCTTTCACGTTATTTATGAACGCAAGCGCAAGCACCGGGCCAGTGCCACCGACCCCCAGGTGATGGAGGCGGTGCTGCCCGACTACCGACTGAATCTGATGCAGCAGCAGATGCTCAGCGAAGAGCTTGACCTGCTCTACCAGGCCCTGCACCGGCTGTACCAGGAGGACCCCACCGGCACCTGCCTGCTCTACCTCCGCACCGTGCGCGGCTGGTCGTGGAGTCAGATCAGTGAATGGCTGGCCGCCGAGGGGCAGCCCGCCGCCAGGGCATCGGCTCTGCGGCAGCGGGCCTCGCGGGCCAAGCGCCGCCTGCACGATATCGTGTGGCACGCCACCAACCCATCGGCCCCACCGCCAACGCCGTTGCCCTGCGAACGCTAGGCCCGGTTTGCGGTAAAAAAGCTGGCTAGGCTACCCCCAGAGCGGCATGATGGGGACAGCACTAGCACAGGAAAGGAAGCCCATGGATAAGCTTTTGGCGCAGCTGCGCGGATCCAAACTGCTGCTGTGGGGCATCATCGGGGCGCTGCTGGTCGGGATGGCAATTCCCCTGCTGCTGCTGGTGCCCCGGCGCAACCAGGCGGGCCCGCCTGCTAGCCCCGAGGCCCACCAGGAAATTGTCACGGCGGTGATCACCTCCACCGATCGCGCCAGTTTGATTGGCTCCTCGCCCACTAAGGGCAACCCCAACGCGCCCATCGTGCTGTTTAAGTTTTCCGATTTTCAGTGCCCCTACTGCACGGTGGCGGCGGGCTATATGAAAGAGTTTGTGGGCAACCACGAAGGCGAGATGCTCTACGTCTACAAGCATTTTCCCCTCACCCAAATTCATCCGGAGGCGATGCCAGCGGCGAAGGCAGCCTGGGCCGCCCAGCAGCAGGGGCAGTTTTGGCTCTACCACGATGGCCTGTTTGTCAACCAAAACCGCCTGGGGGAAGATCTCTATATTGAGCTGGCCGAGGCCATGGGGCTCGATATGGAGCAGTTTAACCGCGATCGCGCCAGTGCTGAGGCCACCGCCGCCATCGAGCAAGACCTAGCCCTGGCGGAGCGGCTTCAGCTCCAGGGCACGCCGTCTTTTGTTATGAATGACCTGCTGATTCCCGGCGGTGCGCCTTTGCAGCTGTTTGAGGAGATCTTCAACCAGATCAACACGGCTATTCAAAGCCAGGGCTAACCCGGTACCGCCCCAACCCGGTCGATCGACAGGTTGTTGCCTTAAGCAGTCCGCTGTCTCAGGGGCCGTCAACCCGCCCGAGCACCGCCGGAAGGCTATGCCAGTTATGTGTGCCAGTTGGGCCGCCTGCCCGCTAAACCGCCCTAGGGGCGGGGGGCTAGAGGGGTGGCGATCGCCCCTCAGCCGCTCTGCCAACACCGCAATCCCTTGTCACGCAAGGGTTTGAGAAACTTGTAGCGGTTTGTAAACTGTTTGGCCAGTATCACCCACTACACAAAGTGTCATGGCCTCGCTCAGGGATACCCCGGCCCCAGCGCTACAACAGTGTCATGGCGAAAGCAAAGACAACTGCTTCCCCGCCATCCCCATCCCGACCTTAGGGCACTCAAGCAAACCGTTTTGGGCAAACCGCTGCGGATGGGCCTTCAGCACAACAGTCAACAACACACAGTTTGCATTTGGAGAATGACTATGAAAACCCGTTCTATCGCTGCGATCGCCTTGGGTCTCACCGCCGCTTCTATGGCCGCTCTGCCCATGGCCGCTAATGCCCAACAGGCTCCCACCGACTACAACTACGTCGGGGCTGGTGTCGGCGTCGGCAACGTGGGCAACAGCGACGTTGGCCTGTCTATCAACAGCAAAGTTACCGTAGCCGACAGTATCTCGGTACGTCCTGGGGCAATCAGCGACCTCAACTTCAGCGGCAACGGCGAAACCGTCTTTATGCTGCCCGTAACCTACGACTTCAACCCCGTCACCCCCAACGGTCGCCTACTGCCCTACCTGGGCGGTGGCATCTCGGTCACAACCCAGGGCTCTAACGCGGTTGGCCCCCTGGTTACCGGTGGCGTTGACTACCGTATCACCGACCGCGTTGTCGCCAATGGTGCGGTCAACTGGTCGCTCCACGGCAACAGCCGGGTCAATGGCACCGTGGGTCTGGGCTACACCTTCTAAGCCCTAGCCTTCCTGTTCTAAACCAGCAATAGGGGATCGGCGGTACGTCCGTCGATCCTTTTTTTTCAGGTGGATTACAGTCCAACACTTTATCAACATGGAGCTAAGCGGATTCGAACCGCTGACCCCTTGCATGCCATGCAAGTGCTCTACCAGCTGAGCTATAGCCCCTTGTGCGCCAGCCCTTTCGCTGAGCGCATCAACCATAGTGACCTAAGGGGGGTACTGTCGTCAACCCCAAATTTTCCCTGAGTTTTATCCGATGGCAGCGGTGAAGGGCTGCCATCCGCGATAGAGTCAAAAAGACTGGTAGTGTTCACCCGGCAATGGCAATGGTTTCTCCTGGTTCTTCGTCTCCCCCCGACGCCGATGCGGTGCAGGATGTTTTGCTGCGGCTGCGGCGCAAAGAGGGCACCTGGGTGACCTGGGCCCAGGGCTGCCAGGCGCTGCAAAAGGCGCGGTTTACCCCCCAGCAAATTTTTGAAGAAACTGGCTTTGAGCCCATCCATCAAAACCAGATTGTGGTGGCGGAGCAGGTCTATCAGTCGATTCTCAAGGTGGGGGTGGCGGAGGCGACGGTGGCCCACTTCACCGAGCGAGGCAGCGATGCCCTCTACGAGCTGCGGGTGCTCTCCCAGGGCGATCGCGCCACCACCGCCGACTTTATCCTCCAGCACGGCCTCGACTCGGAGGAGGTGCGCGATCTGGTGAAGCCGATCAAAGAATATGCCTACCGCAAAGACAAGCCGGAGGGCTTTGGCGATGGGCCGGGGGATGCGATCGCCTACCATTTCTGGAAGCTGGCCCGCCAAAAAGACGATCTGGCCGACCGCTCGCGCCTGATTGCCCAGGGCCTGCGCTTTGCCACTAGCCCCACCGCCCGCCAGCAGATCGAAAAGCTGCTGACCGACTTTACGGTGGTCAAAGACCGTTCCGCCCCCCGACTGCCCCTCTACCGCCTCGAAACCGAAAGCGAGCTGCCGCGCATGATCCCCGTGGTGGGGCAGATGCCCTTGACGGTGGATGACCTGAAGGCGGTGCCCGTGGTGGTGGCACAAGAGCCCTTTAGCATGGTCAGCGCCAACGGGGCCAGCGCCTGGATTGCGGTGCCCGGCTGGCAGGTGATCTTTCGGGCCGAAGACCCGGTGGGCATTCTCACTCAGTCGCGCCAGCTGCCCAACTACCCCAGCGACGGGGCCGACGAGACGGTGCTGGTGGTGGTCGATCGCAGCGATCGCACCTGGGATGACGACGGCTACTTTCTCACCGCTGAGGACGACCAGCTGGCCCTAGTTTGGTCACCCAACCCCATTGAAACCCCCATTTTGGGCAAAATGATTCTCATTCTGCGGCCCAAGCGCATTTTGGATGAAAACTACAACCGCGAACTCTGGCAACTAGACGAATAGGAGGATGCTATGGGCCTGGAACGACGTTTATCTCGCGATATGTTCTTAAACACCGAAATCGTGGAGCTGCGGCAGATGTGCTTCACCCCCGGACGCGTGTTTGAGCCGGGCAAGTACATCGCGGGCGACCTGCCCGACACCGCCTTTGAAATGGGCCTGGTGGAGAAGCTGCCCCCGGTGCGCGGCAAGAGCGAGGAGATCGGGGATCCGCCGGAGTGATGGGGTGATGGAGTAACGGAGTCACGGGGTGACGGGATCTGTCCCCCTACTCCCCTACCTTCCCAATCTCCCCCACCCCCTACTCCATCACTCCTCTACTCCCCTCACCCCCCAAACTTTTGCGACAACGTGCCCCAGGCTACAGCGGCTACCGTCTTCAGCCTCGACAACAGATCGTAGTATCTGTGGCTGTCCATGGCCGTGACATCTCTAACTCCTCGGGAACTGCCCTCCCCTCAGCGGCCCCAGATCCTGGTATGCGGGCTGGGGCGCACGGGGCTACGGATTTTTAGCCTGCTGCGGCAGCAGGGGGCGCGGGTGGTAGGCATTAGCTACCATCCCATGCCCGAGGTGGGGGGCGAGATTGTGGTAGGGGAACTGCGATCGCCCGTCACCCTGACGCAAGCGGGTATTCACCAGGCCCATACCCTGGTGCTAGCCACCTCCGACGACGCCCTGAATCTGGCGATTCTGACCCAGGCGCGCATTCTCAACCCCAGCATTCGCATTGTCAACCGGCTGTTTAACATCAGCCTGGGGGAGCGCCTTGACCACACCCTGCCCCACCATATCAGCCTCAGCTCGGCGGCGCTGGCGGCACCGCTGTTTGCCTTTGCGGCACGGGGCAACCGGGCGATCGGGCAGCTGCGCCTGTTCGACCTCACCTGGCCCATGTACGAGGAGGTGATCGATGCCGGTCATCCCTGGCACGGCAAGCCGCTGAAAGCTCTGTGGGACAACCGATCCCAGCTATTGATTCACTACCATTCGGCCCGCCGCCCCATCGATCTGGTGACGGCGGTGGTGACGGGGGAGGTGTTGCAGGGGGGCGATCGCATCGTGGTCGCTACCCGCCCCCAGCAGCCCATCCTTAAATCTCGCCACGTCTCCCAGTTTTGGCAGCGGCTGCTGGTCACCCTCGACCACGGTCGCCGCCGCGCCCGCGCCACCCTGCTGGTGATATTGGCGCTGCTGATCACCATTGGCCTGGCCACCTTCACCTACCTGTGGCACGACCTCAACACCAGCTGGGTCGATGCCCTGTACTTTTCGGTGGGCATGATCACCGGGGCCGGGGGCCAAGAACAGGTGGCCGAAGACTCCTCCGCCAGCATCAAAGTCTTTACTGCGGTGATGATGCTGGTGGGGGCGGGGGTAATTGGCATCTGCTACGCCCTGCTCAACGACTTTATCTTGGGATCCCACTTCCAGAGTCTGTGGAGCGTGGCCCGCATGCCCCGCCAGCACCACTACATCATCTGCGGGCTGGGGGGGGTGGGCTATCGCACCGCCATCCACCTGCACAAGACCGGCTATCGGGTAGCCGTAGTCGAGCAAGATGCCCACAACCGCTTTTTGCCTGCGGTCAAGGCGCTCAAAATCCCGGTCATCATCGCCGATGCCAACCTGACCTCTACCCTAGAAACGGTGAATTTGGCCACGGCCCAGGCGCTGCTCGTCGTCACCAGCGACGACACGGTGAATTTAGAAATCGCCCTCACCGCCCGCAGCATTGGCCCCCAGGTGCCCGCCGTGGTGCGCATCTTCGACGCCGAGTTTGCCCAGCAGGTGCAGCAGGTGTTTGAGTTCGACCAGGTGCTCAGCCCCATGGACCTGGCTGCCCCCACTTTCGCCGCTGCGGCCCTGGGGGGCAGAATCCTCGGCAACGGCATGGCTGGGGATCTGCTGTGGGTGGCGATCGCCACCCTAATCACCCCCCACCATCCGTTCTACAACCAGCCCATTCAGACCGTGGCCCAGACCGCCCAGCTGGTGCCGTTGTACATCGAGTCAGCCAAACGCACGCTCCACGGCCACGACCTACTCGATGTCACCCTGGCCGAGGGCGACGTGCTCTATCTGACCATGCCCGCCAACCGACTAGATTGCCTGCAATACACCCCTACCGCTGTCACCGAGGAGCTAAGAGGGTGATATGGAACAGATGGATGGAGCGCGATCGCCCAGTTTGGGCAATCTCAGCGACGGTTAAGCTGGAGCCAGCTCAAGATTTGCCCCGGGGTCAGGGATAATGACATCCCTGGTAAGACTGGCAGCCCAGCATCGTCAGGCCATTCTTCTGGCAAGCGATCGGGATGGTAAACCAACACTACCCGTTCTTCAGGATCAATGAGCCAGCCCAACTGCCCGCCGTGGCGCAGGCTGTGCAAAATATTGCGCGTCACCTTCATTTGGCTCTGCTGCGGAAAGAGAATCTCGACAATCCAATTTGGGGCAATGCTGACGCCAGCGCTAGCGATCTCGCCGTTCTCATCAATGGGAATCAGGCCTTGCTCTAGCACAGCAATGTCTGGCACTATGGAGCGTCCGCCAACGGTACAGCGCAGTTCGGTAAAGGCTTCGTAGGGTGAATCAGCGGCATTATTGATAGCACTAACCAACCGCGATCGAATCCGACTGTGTTTTCCACCAGGCATTGGTTTTTGGGTAACTTCTCCCTGCACAAATTCCCAAGCTGGTGACTCCTCAATGGAGGGCAGGGTTAAGAACTGCTCTAGGGTCAACCGTTGAGGTACGGCAACAGTCATGACGATGGCCCTCACTAACCGTTACCTGAATTGTAGCTTCCCGCCATCCTTGCCCTGACCCGCCGCTACAATATCCCCAGTAACTATCGACCACCATGGGGCGCACGCCAACGCTTACCTACGATCGCGGCACCCTGATCCTGCATCCGCCGCCGCGAGGCAAGAGCTGGGTAGACTTCGCCCACTGGGACGATCGCATCGAGAAATTTCGCATTCCCGCCCAGCAGTACCGCGCCCTGGTCGAGCGGCTGCGGGCTGAGCAAGTGCCCTTCAACGATCAGGCCCACACCTTTGCCCCGCTGGAGCTTGATCCCCGGCTGAGCCTGGAGCCCTATCCCCACCAAAAAGAAGCCCTCCAGGCCTGGATTGACCAGCGCTGGCGCGGGGTTGTGGTGCTGCCCACTGCCAGCGGCAAGACCTACCTGGCCCAGATGGCCATGCAGGCTACGCCTCGACCGACGCTGATCACCGTGCCCACCCTCGATCTAATGCACCAGTGGTATGCCCATTTAGAGGCGGCCTTCCCCGATGTGGAGGTGGGGCTGCTAGGCGGAGGATCAAAGGATCGGACGCCAATTTTGGTGGCCACCTACGACAGCGCCGCCATCCACGCCGAGAGCCTGGGCAACCAGTACGCCCTGCTGATCTGCGACGAGTGCCACCACCTGCCCAGCGACTTTAACCGGGTAATTGCCGAATATTCCATCGCCCCCTACCGCCTGGGGCTGACCGCCACCCCCGATCGCGCCGACGGTCGCCACGACGACCTCACCCACCTGCTGGGGCCAGTGGTGTACCAGAAATCGGCGGCGGATCTGTCCGGGGATGCCCTGGCTCCGTTCCAGATTGTGCCCATTAAGGTTAAGCTCTCGGCCCAGGAGCGATCGCGCTACACCCAGCTGATCGCCCAGCGCAATCGCTTTTTGCAGGAGGCCAACATCTGGCTCAGCTCGGCCCAGGGGTGGCAGCGGTTTGTGCGGGCCAGCGCCCAGTCGGCGGACGGACGACGGGCGATGCTGGCCCACCGGGAGGCGCGGGCGATCGCCCTGGGCACCGAGGGCAAGCTGCGGGTGCTGGCCGACCTGCTGGCCCAGCACCACCCCGATCGCACGATTGTATTTACCAACGACAACGCCACGGTCTATCAAATCTCCGAGACCTTCTTGATCCCCGCCATTACCCACCAGACGCCAGTCAAAGAGCGCCACGCCATTCTTCAAGATTTTCGCAGCGGCCAGTACCCCACCCTGGTGGTCAGCCACGTGCTCAACGAAGGGGTGGATGTGCCCGAGGCGCGGGTGGCCATTCTGCTCTCCGGCAGCGGCTCCATTCGCGAGTACGTGCAGCGGCTGGGGCGCATTCTGCGCAAGGGCAGCGGCAGCAAGCAGGCCGTGCTCTACGAGGTCATCGCCGAAGAAACCACCGAAGAGGCGATCTCGAGCCGCCGCCGTCAGGGGGTACAGCCCTCCACTTCTGGCCCGCGCCAGCTCGAGCTGGTGCCGGTAAAACCAGTCTATGCCATCGATCCCCTGCCCGCTCCACGGGCTGCCGAGGCACCGCCGCCACCTCCCCCTGAGCAGCCCTGAGCATTGCCCTGTGCCACTCCAATCGATCCCAAAAAAGTGGATAAAAAACCTGCGCCAGGGGCTGCTCAAACGCTATCCTAGTAGTGGGCTAAAGTCTTGCTAGATAAAGGGTTGCCGCGATCGCGCCGCTGCCTTAGTTCAGGGCTTTGCCCACAACTCAGCAACGGTTTATGAAGCCGCGTTGATGACTTGGGCTTCCCCGCCGCCCTACGGGTCGGGTTTGCCCCCAGGTGATGAGCGTTAAGCCACGAGCCAGGTGAGCTCCGTCGGTCAGTGTCTGGTCTGTTTTTAGCCAGTGCCCCTGCCTGCCAGAGTTAAGCCTTAACTTCTTAGAACTCGGAAACTAGACCGGCTGTTTAGGTATGCGCCCCCTGGGCCATGCACTGTCTACCTCACCCTGTTGGCGATCGCCCCAGCGCCAGCCCTCCCCTCCCTGCTCATTTCTCACCTATCCTTCGATGAGTCATCTGTTTGCCACGGCGTTGCTCCTTACTCTCGGTGTTGGTTCAGCGGGGCTGTTGACGGCCTCCACCCAGCCAACCCTGGCCCAAGCGTTTCATTCTCCCGGCCCCTTGCAGGCCGGTCTGCTGGGCACCAGCTCAGCCATGGCGGCCTTGGCGAACTCTTTGACTCAGGCGGAGATATCCGCCGCAGGGGGTAACGGTGCCGTTGATGTCGCCTCGTCGGTGGAGCTGGGGCAGGCGTTAGAGGCGATCGCCGTCACGGTCTGTGCCCACCTGCCCGACTGGCAGCGGCCCTCAGAGGTCGCTCAGATGAAGCAGTTAGAGGCTATGCCCCACTACGGTGAAGCCCTACACAGCGATCCCCTGGCGGCTCTGGCCAAGACTTGGTGGAGCCATGAAATTTTTGTGTTCACCACCTACGGCCTCAGCGCCCGCACCGATCCCCTCTACCTGTCTGGGGTGTGGACGGCTATGGACGACACCTGGGACTGTTACAGCGGCGACCAGCCCGAGCAAATTAATCAGAGCGAACTGGCCGAAATGTGGCTACTCCATCACCGCCTGGTGGGGCTTGAATGGCAAGACGACCAGTACCTCGTCACCGTTGAGCCTGTGGGCTCAGGCCTCCAGCTGGTGCAGTTTCCTCGGCAAGAAAGGGGCCAGAGTTTGCCTCTAAACATTGTCACAACTACGGGGCAGGCCCTCGCCGTCATGTCGGGAGATTGGTGATCCTCTGCTTTGCCAGAAATTTCGATAAAACAATGCCTCCCACTCAAACGAGCCGGAGGCATTGTTTTATCGGGCCTAGTTGTGTCGTGCCGCAGAAGTTTAAAGCAGCTCTTGTCGGCAAAACCCCACAGGTTTCTAAAGGGCGGGGGAAGCAGCGGCTACGTCAAGCCAGCCCGCGCTCAGCACTACCGTCAAACCCATGAACAATACGGTCAGAGTCCAGGTGACGCGATTGAGGGTGGTTTCAGCGCTCTTGGTGCTGGTAAACAGCTGGGCTTGACCACCTAAGCCCCCCAGACCATCGCCCTTGGGGCTGTGCAGCAGCACCAGAGCCGTCAGGCCCACGGCGGCAACCATCCAGATAACTTTTAGCACTGTGGTAACTATCATCGCGCTCCTAACCTAACCTGCTCTAAAAACGGCCTCAGCTTCACTATACCCTAAGCTTTCTGCCCCTTCCACACGGCCCTCGGGCCAGTCCTAGCGGGAGAGCTTGACTGGAGTACGGTTGTTGCGAATCTCCACATCGGCGGGCAGCAGCATAGAGCGCCCGGTCATTTCCTGGGGCTGGGGCAGACCCAGGATTTGCAGAATGGTGGGGGCGATGTCAGACAGCCGCCCGTCTTCGCGCAGGTTGACGTCGCCTCCGTAGGCAGGCACCTTAAGTTTTTCGCCCTCGACCAAAATAAACGGCACCGGGTTGGTGGTATGAGCCGTCCAAGGCTTGTGGTTTTCGTCCCACATCAGCTCGGCGTTGCCGTGGTCGGCAATGATAATGGCCGTACCGCCGGCCTTGCCAATGCCGTCAATCAGGCGGCCTAGCTCGTGATCAACGGCCTGGAGCGCCGTTACGGTAGACTCCATCTTGCCGGTATGGCCCACCATGTCGGGGTTGGCGTAGTTGATCACCACCAGGGAATAGACTCCTTTTTCAATGGCGGCGATCGCCGTGTTGGTCACCGCCGCTGCCGACATGGCCGGAGCTTTATCGTAGGTGGCCACCATGGGGCTAGACACCAGCTCCCGATCTTCACCTGCAAACGGGTCTTCTAGACCGCCGTTGAAGAAGTAGGTGACGTGGGCGTACTTTTCGGTCTCAGCGGTACGAAACTGCTTGAGGCCGTGGTTAGCCACGACCTCCCCCAGGATGTTGCTCAAGTTTTGGGGCTGAAACGCCACCTTCACCGGCATCTCTGGGTCGTACTGGGTCATGGTGACAAAGCTCAGTGGCGCTACGATTTCCCGCTCAAAGCCCTTAAAGTTAGGATCTACCAGCGCCTGGGTGAGCTGACGGGCGCGATCGGGGCGGAAGTTGAAGAAAATCACGCCGTCCTCGGGGGCGATCGCCCCAGGGGCCAGCCGCACCGGCTCCACAAACTCATCGTTAATATCCTGTGCGTAGGAGGCCAGCAGGGCCTCCATAGCGGTTTGCCCGCTGCCCTCGCCGGGGTCAGTCATCACCCGGTAGGCTTTTTCGACGCGATCCCAGCGGTTGTCGCGATCCATGGCGTAGTAGCGACCGCTGAGGGTGACCAGCCGACCCAGGCCCAGCCGATCAACATAGTCCTGAATGGTTTGCACCGCCACTTTGCCCTCGGTCGGCTTGGTGTCGCGGCCATCGGTAATCACATGGATGCAGACTTCGTCGATGTCCTGGGCCTTGGCCATCTCTAGCAGACCAAACAGGTGCGACAGGTGGGAATGCACGCCGCCCTCCGAGCAGAGCCCTACTAGGTGCAGCTTGCTGTTGCGGTAGCGCACCGCCTGGCAAACCTCTAGCAGCGCTTCGTTTTCTTGCAGGGTGCCGTCTTCTACGGCGTCAGAAATTCGCACCAGCTCCTGGGGGACAATGCGCCCGGCCCCAATGTTGAGGTGGCCCACTTCAGAGTTGCCCATCTGGCCGTCGGGCAGCCCAACATCCTTCCCCGACGTACGAATTAAGGTGTGGGGGTAGGCGGCCCACAGACTGTCCATAACCGGAGTCTTTGCGGCGGCGACGGCATTGCCGTCGGTATCTTCCCGATATCCCCAGCCGTCGAGAATGATTAAAACCATCGGCGGGATTGACGCTTGACTCATAGGTAAGAATCCTTGGGAGTTGGACTAACGTCTCAGCAATCATACCATCCAGAAAATTGGCCCCAATCTGAGCTGGGACGCCACTGGAACAGTTGTTTGGCGCTGCGCTTGGTCAGCGATCGCGCCCGGCAGATACGTCTGGCTCGGTGCTGCAAGAACATTCCCGCAGCACAAAGAGCCAACAGCTGTACTCTAGACCCAGCCTAGACTTGCTCTACAGGCATACGACCAGGTTAAAGTGCAATTTAAGAAAGATTTTTTATAAATTGCATATTACTCTACATCCGCCTCATTTTGTAGCGCCTGCTTTGCGTTTGGCCTGCTGCTGGCGCTTGGCCTCGGCCTTGGCTTTTTTCTCGGCGGCCAGGGCCGCCTGCCTAGCGGCCTCGGTCTCCTCGGCCACCTTGTCGAGGTAGTAGTGGTAGTCGCCCCGGTACAGCCGCAGCTCGCCATCGCGAATTTCGACAATCTTGGTGGCCACGCGGGAGATAAAGTAGCGATCGTGGGAGACCAAGAGCACCGTGCCGTCGTAGTGTTGGAGGGCTTCTTCCAGCATTTCTTTGGCGGGGATGTCGAGGTGGTTGGTGGGCTCGTCGAGCATCATCAGGTTGGCGGGGCGCAGCAGCATCTTAGCCAGGGCCAGGCGGGCCTTTTCGCCGCCGCTGAGGGCCTTGACCTGCTTAAAGGCCATGTCGCCCGTGAACAGGAACCGCCCCAGCAGGGTGCGGACTTCTTCGTTGGTCCAGTCGGGCACCTCGTCGTGGATGGTGGCGATTACGGTTTTCTCTAGATCGAGGGCCTCGGCCTGGTTTTGCTCAAAATAGCTGGGGATCACGTTGTGATTGCCCATCTCCACTAGGCCATCGGTGGGGGTTTCGAGGCCAGCAATCAGGCGTAGCAGGGTCGATTTGCCCGAGCCGTTGTGGCCGAGGAAGGCGATGCGATCGCCCCGCTCAATCAATAAATTTGCCCCCAAAAACAAAATCTTCTCGTCGTAGCTGTGGGTGAGATCGCTCACGGTTACCACCTCGCGCCCGCTGCGGGGGGCAGGGGGAAAGCGAAAATGCAGCGTGCGCACGCTGCCGGTGGGGGCCTCAATGCGCTCCACTTTTTCGAGCTGCTTTTCGCGGCTTTTGGCCTGGGTGCTGCGAGTGGCGCTGGCCCGAAAGCGATCGACAAAGGCCTGCTGCTTGGCGATTTCCTTTTGCTGGCGCTCAAAGGTGCTGAGCTGGGCGGCCAGGTTTTCTTCTTTTTGGGCCAGGTAGGCGCTGTAGTTGCCCAGGTAGGTGGTAGAGACGCCCCGCTCGGTCTCAACAATTTGGGTGCAGAGGCGATCGAGAAACTCGCGGTCGTGGGAGACGATCACCATCGGGGTGGTGAGCTTTTTGAGGTAGCCCTCCAGCCACTCAATGGTGTCCAGATCCAAATGGTTGGTGGGCTCGTCGAGCAGCAGCACGTCGGGGGCTTGCAGCAAAATTTTGCCCAGGCCCATGCGCATCTGCCAGCCGCCGCTAAACTCGCTGACGTAGCGATCGCCGTCTGCCGCCTCAAACCCCATTTCGGGCAAAATTTTCTCAATCTGCGACTCTAGGCCGTAGCCGCCCAGGGCCTCAAACCGGCGCTGCTGCTTGTCAAGCTCGTGGATGAGTTTTTCTAGCTCGTTGGGATCGGCGGTCTCCATCAGGGTGGGAATGTGGTGCAGTTTCGACTGCACCTCGTTGGCCTCCTTAAACACCGTCCAGAACTCGTCGCGCACGGTGTGGTTGGGATCCACCTCAAACTCCTGCGACAGGTAGGCGATCTTGAGATCGGCAGGGCGAATGATGGTGCCCGTGGTGGGCTCAATGTTGCCGGTGATGATTTTGAGCTGGGTTGACTTGCCCGCGCCGTTGACGCCGACTAGACCGATGCGATCGCCCGGCTTCACCTCCCAGTTCACGTCCTTGAGAACCTCCCCAGTGGGATAGATCTTGCTGATGTGCTCTAAACGCAGCATGGGCGGCTCCAAAAACGGATGACGACGGACGGGGAGTAAACGAATCTTTACCAAAGGTAACGAAAAATGGCCCCAGGTTGTCTACTTCTGCGCTATCTGGCTAATTCATCCCTAAAAGAAAAATCTTGACCCACCTCGATTGCCATAAAAAAAAGGGACGTAGCTGGGCTGCGTCCCCGTCAACTGGCTGGCGGGGCTTCAGCCCCAGCACTGCTGACTACTTCTTGATGTCCTTCGCCATCTTGCGAAACATGTCGAGGTTGGTATCGACCTTGCGGCGATCGGCGCTAGCGTCCTTTTTGACCGTGGGTTGAATGGAAACCTCAGCCGGAGAAAGCTTCTCCACAGACGCGCCCCGCTCTTGCAGCCGTTTGGCCTCTAGGGCAGAAATCTGCCGCACACTTTCTTTTTCTCCGGTTTCGCCCCGCTTTTTAGCGTAGGTGCGCCGTACGGTTTTAGCCGAGCGCATATATTCGATGTTGCCGTAGCTCTTGGCATCGTCTTCGCTTAAAAAGTAAGCTCCCCCAACCTGCTTGATGGTGGGCTGCTGAGGGGCGGGCTGCCGCCGCACGGGGCGGTCCGCCTCTCCGGGGTTCTTAGCTTTGCCGCCAAACAGCCCGCGAATAAATCCAGTCATGAAGCTCTCCTGCGTCTGTAGATAGTAGGTCGAAAGAGCCAAGCCCACGGGCAAAGCGCCCTAGAAGGGCAGATGGCCAGACTGGACTCAGCTGAAGGTTTGTTAACTACTATGTTAACTTTTGTTGGCAGAAAAGTTGGGGCAAATTGGCCTGATCCGCGTTTTGTATCAGGTTGGGCGTTTATGAGAAGCGTTCCTACCTCCCCTCGATGGTACTCAGCCTGACTTGGCTAAAATGGAGTCAACTTATGCAACCGCTTTGCCCTGAGAACTTGCCATGGCCTTAGCCACAGCACCCCAGACCGACACCTGGATTCCGGCCTCGTGGCAAGACTACTTGGACGCGTGGTCTAACCCAGCCCTGGTAGAGGCCAAGGGCTACTATCACAACGGCTGCATGAGGTTTGAAATGTCACCTTTAGGCAACCCTCATTCTCGGGATCACGCCATTGTGATCAGCGCTGTTATGCTCGCTGCTGGGCTGCGAAACCTCGACTTAGACGCCCACGACAACTGCACCTACCGCAGGTCAGGCTGCGACGATGCCCAGCCCGACGCATCGTTTTACATCGGTGACAATGCCAATGTGGTGCCCTGGGATGTCACAATCATCGACTTAAACCGCTACCCAGCCCCAGATCTAGTCGTCGAAGTGGCCTATTCTTCATTGGCCGATGACAAAGGCGACAAGCGGCTGCTGTATGAAGCCCTTGGCGTTAAAGAATATTGGATCGTGGATGTTGAGAACGCCCGACTGTTGGCCTTTGCGGTCGAAAATTTGGGCAGTCGCCAAATTCAGCAATCCCAAGTCTTATCTGAGTTGCCTCTAGCCCTGCTTACTCAAGCCCTCCAGCGAAGTCGGCAGACGAACCACGGTCAGGTTATCACCTGGCTGATGGATCAGCTGGCTTGAAGCCTTCGGTGGCGGCAAAGTAATAGAGTGGAAGGGAACGTTTCGCTGCCCAACATTGCCCAATACCATGGTCACCTCTCCGTCTTCACCCTTTGCCGCCGCTGTGCCCGTCGATCGCATTCGCTACAACGACCAGGGACTGGTGCCCGCGATCGTGCAGGACCACCTCGACGGCACTGTGCTGATGATGGCCTGGATGAACGCCGAGGCGCTGCAAAAAACCCTGGACAGCGGCGAAACCTGGTTCTGGAGCCGATCGCGCCAGGAGTTCTGGCACAAAGGGGCCACCTCTGGCCACACCCAGCGCGTCAAGGCCATCCGCTACGACTGCGACAGCGACGCTCTTTTGATCACGGTGGAACAGCTCGGCGACATTGCCTGCCACACGGGCGAACGCAGCTGCTTTCACCAGGTGGACGACCACAAAGTCGCGCCCCCCGCCGACACCCTGTCCCAGGTGTTTGGGGTGATCTGCGATCGCCGCGACCACCCCAATCCCGACTCCTATACCTGCAAACTGCTGGCGGGCGGCGACAACAAAATTCTCAAAAAAATTGGTGAAGAAGCCGCCGAAGTGGTGATGGCCTGCAAGGATGACGACGCCGACGCGATCGCCGGAGAAGCCGCCGACTTGATGTACCACACCCTGGTTGCCCTGGCCCACCACGGGGTTGACATCAAGGACGTGTACCGCAAGCTTCAGGAGCGGCGGCGGTGAGCATGGGAGAGTTTTGAGTTCTCAGTTTTGAGTTTTGAGTTCTCGATGTACCGCCTTAACTCACAACTCGAAACTTAAAATTCAAAACTTAAAACTTTCCTAGACCAGCGGCGTCTTCGCCGGTATCCCCGGCAGGCGCGGAAACTTGTCTGGGGTGCGATCGATTTTGGTCAGCACCACGTTGTGGCGAACGCCCTGGGTCAGGGGGGTGGACTGCGATCGCACCGACCGTAGCTTGCCCCCCAGACGCGGCAGAATGGCGGTCAAGGCAGCTTCCTCCGCCGCTGACCACTGGCCCCGGTAGAGGACGGCCTGTCCGCCCAGGTTTAGCAAGGGCAGGGCATACTCGGCGCAGGTGTTGACCGGGCCGACGGCCCGCAGCAGGGCGAGGTCGTAGGTCTCGCGGTGGGTGGGCTGGTGGGCCACCTGCTCAGCTCTCTGGGGCAGGTAGCTGACGTTGGCGATCCCCAGGGTCTCGCAGACAGTCTCCAGGGCAGCAATTTTTTTACGGGTGGCATCGAGCAGGGCAATCGCCCAGTGGGGAAACACCAGCGCCACCGGCAGCCCCGGAAACCCGCCCCCGGTGCCAATGTCTATCACCTTGAGGGGCTGGGCACTGGCTTCAGCGTCCTTCAGCCACGGGGCGACCCCCTGGAGCGAATCCCACAGGTGCTTTTCCCAAAAATCGTCGGGGGTGGTAATGCGGGTCAGGTTGACCTGCTGGTTGGCCAGCAGAATGGCGTCGTAGAGCCGTTGAAAACTCTGCTGGTGGCGATCGCTGGGCTGCCAGTACAGGGTGCTCTGCCAGCGATCGCCATAGGTTGGTAACAGATCCATAGGTTTGAATATCTATCCAGCAGGGGTCGAAAGGGGTGCCGTTGGCACCGGGGCGAGGGTGCCGTGGTCGAGATGCCAGCAGCGATCGGCCAGACCAGCCAGCTCATCGGCATCGTGGGACACCACCAGCAGCGTCCAGTTTTGCTTCAGCTGCTGGAGCAGGGCAAGAATCTGTTGACGCATCGACCAGTCTAGGCCCGCCGTGGGTTCATCCAGCAGCAGCAGGTAGGGCTTGCGAATCAGCTGTACCGCTAGGGCCAAGCGCCGCTGCTGTCCACCGCTGAGGGCATGGGGCGCTGTCTTGAGGGGGAGTTGATCTAACCCCACCGCCTGAAGAGCCTGCTCAATTTGGTTACGGGCCATCTCCGGGTGCCCCAAACGCAGTTCTTCTAAAAGGCTGTGTCCACAAAAGTGGCGCTCAGGAAACTGAAACACCAGCCCCGCCAGCTGCCGCAGCGATTCCGGGTCGAGATCTTGCTGCCGCCACTGAATGGCTCCTGCCGTAGGCTGGGCAAACCCCGCCATCAGCTCGAGCAGCGTGCTTTTACCCGATCCGCTCGGGCCGTAGATCAGCCCTAGCTGCTGGGGCTCTAGCTCCAGGGAGATATCCTGCAAAATAGCTCTGGGGCTGGCCGGGGGATGGTAGGTGAGTTGGCGAAGATAGAGCATGCCACCCGCAAAGTAAAACAGCAGACTGTACAACCTGGCCCCAAGAAATTTCTGAGGAACTGACTGGGAGGTCGTTGCCAGAGATCAATCTCTCTCCAGTGTGCCCTACCGGGTTGCCATTAGTAGACGCCCGGGGGTAGATGCTAAGGTCAGGGGGGCTGGGGCTAGGCCAGTGTAGCTTCTGTAACATTACTGCCGCAAACCCCTAAGGAATTCGCCACAATTGGGCCATCAAGTATCACGATGGTTGCTTGAACAGGCATCTTTCCCTCCAGGTCATCCTGTCTCGTGTTGATGTTTAGGTCGTAAGGGATATTATTCATGGTTTTTCACGTTCGCCTTGCTCCGCCTCGATTGGGTATGCGCCTCAAAGCAATCTCTGCTGGTGCCGTCGCCACCGCCTTTTTGGCGATCGCTCCCCTGGCAGCCCAGGCTGGGGATCCCTTTCGCCCCAACGATCCCCACGACATTGGTGATAAAACTGAGGCGGTGTTCAATGCGCTGTTTTACGAGGGCAACTACACCAAAGCCCAGGCGTTGGTGGGCCAGGCGATCGCCGCTGAACCCGCTGAGCCCATGAACTACGCCATTGCTGCCGCCCTCGGCTACCTCAACAAAGACTTAGATCGGCTAGCCGAGCAGGCCGCCCTCACCCAGCAGACGGCCACCGCCCTCAAGGCCACCGACCCGCTGCGGGGCCACCTCTACACGGCTGTCGGCATTTTTATGGAAGGGGCCCACGTCTTGCAAACCCAGGGAATTGCCCGCGGCACCCCCTCTGCCCTGCGGCGGCTTCAGCGGGTGTTCAGCGAGCTGGAGGCAGCTGAGCGCATCGACGCCAACGACCCAGAGCTGAGTTTGCTCAAGGGTTTTATGGATCTGCTCTTGGCGGTTAATCTGCCCTTCGCCAACCCCGATCAGGCGATCGCTCGCCTACAAAACGGTAGCCCTGCCTATTTAGCCCACCGCGGTATTGCCATTGGCATGCGTGATTTGGGTCGCTATAGCGAGGCCCTGACAGAGGTGGACAAAGCCCTTGCCGCCGCTCCCAACAATCCCGACTTGATGTATCTCAAAGCTCAAATTCTCTTCCTTCAGCAGCAGTATTCAGCCAGTCTGCCCTTCTACCGCTCTGCCCTGTCCTACGCCGATCAGCTGCCGGATTCCACTACCCGACAGATTACCTTTGAAGCCTGCCAGGCGGAGGGCACAGCCGGAGAGATCTGCTTTGAGCAATTGCGCTCTAGCGAACGTTAACCCCCCATAAGTTTGGGTATGTTAAGCCCTATGCTGAGTAATGCAGTATGGGGCTTTACTATGCGGGTGGAATTTCGCGAGTGTGACTTCTTTAACCTTTGGATCTGGCTCAAGTTTGAAACCGTGCCCTCCAATCTGGAGCAGCAGTACATCGACGAAGTGTTTTCGTCGTGGTTTTTCTTGGGTAAGCTGGGGGGGTTTAACGCCGAAAACCTTCAGGTGCAAGATACGGGCCTCGATATCAGCTACCTTCCCTACAACGAAGATCAGCTGAGCAACAGCATGCTCTCGGTGATGCACAATATCGGCGAAGTTGAGTACGAGGGCCTCTGGGCTCGCTGCTGGCTTGATTTGGGCACCAGCGACGCCCTGGCCATTGATGTGCTAATCAACACGCTGGAGCAGTTTAGTCGCGAGTACGTGGTGATCGACGCCTGCTATATCGGCGGGGAGAATCCCGATTGGCCGATCCCCGGCAGTGGACAGCCCGAGTTCGTCGATGAAGACGCCTAACCTGCTTTCTTCCTAAGCTGATCAAAATCGTCCTTCCCGCCTAGACGGGCAGCCATTCGGGTGCGGGTTGCCTAGCCTGCTTTATTCATGATCCGACTGAAAGGTCTGTCATTCCCGCGCAGGCGGGAATCCACTCTAGAGTAAGTTGCCTGCCATGGATTCCCGTTGCCACGGGAATAACAGCCACTGATAGCCAATTTCGTGAATAATCGGGGTTAGGCCAGACAACTCAGATCCCCTGACTTCTGGCTAAACAGCAGATTTTCCCGGTAGTCCACCGGGCAGTCAATCACCGCTGGAACATCGTCGTCAAGGGCGGTCTTGAGGGTGGGAATAAAGTCCTCCGCCGATTCGATTCGGTAGCCCTTCAGCCCCATGGCCTCCGCCAGCTTGACAAAGTCGGGGTTAGTGAAGTGAATGTAGGTGGACTCGCCGTAGTAGTTCATCTGCTTCCACTCGATCAGCCCGTAGCCGCCGTCGTTGAAAATGACGGTGACAAAGGGGGTACCCACCCGCAGGGCCGTCTCCAGCTCCTGGCAGTTCATCATAAAGCCGCCGTCGCCCGTGACCGCCACCACCTTGCGGTTGGGGTGCACCAGCTTGGCCGCCATCGCCCCCGGCAGGGCAATGCCCATAGCCGCGAAGCCGTTGGAGATCAGGCAGGTGTTGGGCCGCAGGCAGTGGTAGTTGCGGGCCATCCACATCTTGTGCGCCCCCACGTCGGAGATCACGATGTCTTCGGCGTCGAGCACCTGGCGCAGGTCGTAGATCAGCTTCTGGGGCTTGATGGGGAAGCCGTAGTCGTCGGCATACTGCTCGTAATCAGCGCGGATCTCGTCGCGCACCTTGAGGCTCAGGGGCTCGGGGCGGCCCTGGCGCTTCACCCGCTTGAGAATTTCGTGCAGCGAGTCAGAGATGTCGCCAATCACCTCCACCTTGGGAATGTAGCTGCTGTCGATTTCGGCGTGGGTGAGGTTGATGTGCAGAATGGGCAGGTTGCCGTCGGGGTTCCACTTCTTGGGCGAATATTCCACCAGGTCGTAGCCCACCGCAATGATCAGATCGGTCTGCTCCATGGCGCAGGTAATGTAGTCGCGCTGCTGCAACCCGATCGACCACAGGGCCAGCGGGTGGGTGTAGGGAATCACCCCCTTGCCCATGAAGGTGTTGGCCACAGGGATGTTGAGCTGGGTGGCAAACTCGGTCAGGGCCTCGCTGGCGCTGGCGCGGATCGCGCCGTTGCCCACCAAAATCATCGGGTTGCTGGCCTGGGAAATAGCCACCGCCGCCTGCTGAATGCTCTGGAGCGAGGCGTAGGTTTTCTCTTTACTGTCTTTGCGCAGGGCGGCCCCCTCCACCGCCATTTCGGCAATGTTTTCGGGCAGGTCAATGTGCACGGCACCGGGCTTTTCGGCCTGGGCCAGCTTGAAGGCTTTCCGCACAATTTCGGGGGTAATGCTGGGTCGCACGATCTGGGCATTCCACTTGGTGACCGGGGCAAACATGGCCACCAGATCCAGGTACTGGTGCGACTCGATGTGCATGCGATCGGTACCCACCTGGCCCGTGATCGCCACCAGTGGGGCGCGATCGAGGGTGGCATCGGCTACGCCGGTCATCAGGTTCGTCGCCCCCGGCCCCAGGGTAGAAAGGCACACCCCCGCTTTGCCGGTCAGCCGCCCGTAGACATCGGCCATGAAGGCTGCCCCTTGCTCGTGGCGGGTGGTGATGAACTGAATCGACGATCGCTTCAGGGCCTGGAGCAGCTGGAGGTTTTCTTCACCGGGCAGGCCAAAGATATATTCGACGCCTTCGTTTTCGAGGCACTGGACGAGGAGTTCGGCGGTGTTCATAGGGTAGGGGGTGGGGGGTAGAGGGTTAGGCCGGATGGTGAAACGTGCGAACGCTCACACGTTTACACGTTGGCTGGGGGTGGAGGTTATTTGATCCAGACGGTTTTTTGGTTGACGAATTCGAGGATGCCGGGGCGGCCCAGTTCCCGTCCATATCCTGACCGCTTAATGCCGCCAAAGGGCAGGCGCGGATCAGACTTTACCAAGCCATTAATAAAGACTGCCCCGGCTTCCAGTTCGGTTACCAGGCGATCTTCCTCGGCGGGGTTCTGGGTCCAGGCGCTGGCCCCCAGGCCAAAGGGAATGTCGTTGGCGCGGGCGATCGCCTCCTCCAGACTACCGACGCGAAACACGAGCGCTACGGGGCCAAAGAACTCCTCCTGGTCGGCGGGGGTGCCGGGGGGCAGGGCGGCCAGAATGGTGGGCGGAAACCAGTTGCCGTTTTGCAGGTCAGCGGGCAGTTGAGCTTTCAGCGCCGCGACATCGCCGCCGATTAGCGCGGTGCCGCCCAACTCCAGGCAGGCGTTGACCTGCTGCTCTAGCTCGGCGGCAATGCCGGGGGTGGCCAGGGGGCCGACGGTGACGCCGTCGTTGAGGGGGTCGCCCACCTTGAGGGCGGCAAACCTTTCGGTCAGGCCCTGCTCAAAGCGTTCGGCAATCGCCTCGTGGACTATGAACCGCTTGGCGGCAATGCAGGACTGGCCGCTGTTGAGCATGCGGGCGGTGGCGGCGGTGGCGATCGCCCCCTCCAGATCGGCGCTGGGCAGGACGATAAACGGGTCGCTGCCGCCCAGTTCCAGCACCGTTTTTTTGATCTGCTGGCCGCAGGCGGCGGCCAGGCTGGCCCCGGCGGGCTCGCTGCCGGTGAGGGTGGCGGCTTTGATGCGATCGTCGGTGACCAGTTCGGCAATGCGATCGCCCCCGATCAGCAGCGTCTGAAACGCGCCCTCCGGCAGGCCCGCCTTGCGGAAAATTTCTTCGATCGCCAGGGCGCACTGGGGCACATTCGAGGCGTGCTTGAGCAGGCCCACGTTGCCCGCCATCAGGGCCGGGGCGGCAAAGCGAAACACCTGCCAAAACGGGAAGTTCCAGGGCATCACCGCCAGCACTACCCCCAGGGGCTGGTAGCGTACAAAGCTGCGGCTGGCGTCGGTGGTGGCGGGCTCATCGGCCAAAAATTCGGCTCCGTGGTCGGCGTAGTAGCGGCAGACCAGGGCGCTCTTTTCGACTTCGGCGACGGCCCCCGCCAGGGGTTTGCCCATCTCCAGGGCCATGATTTTGGCGTAGGCGGCTTTGTTGTCGTCGAGCACCTGGGCCGCCTGCCTCAGCCAGGTAGCCCGCTGCTCAAAGGAGGTGCGGCGGTAGGTGAGAAAGGTTTGGGCGGATTGGGCAAGCTTACGCTCAAGGTCGGCCTCACTGAGGGGCGCAAATTCTTTGAGTACCGCTCCGGTGGCGGGGTTGATACTGGCAATGGGCATGGTTTGACCTCCTGTTGGTCAACAGAGGTCGGCGGTGGAGCCTTGGTCGTTCCTGATGCCACAGCTACCGCCAACCGCGGCGTAACCACCGCGATTTACGCAGCAATTCCGCAGGGAATTGCAAGTAGTCTAGCCGGGTCTAAATCTCGACAACCCAGACTAGTTGGCCCATAGAATGTATTAGCTCTCAGAACGAGCGCAGCTTGACCACCAACCTCTAAAACTAAGGCTCTCTTTAACTGTGCCCTGAAGCACAAAAACCTACCTCAACATCCTATTACTTCTGCACAAAACATAGTGTTATGTAACGATGACCAAGCATGGCCTGTTTTCAAGCCTTTTGGGCTTCGTCTGGGGTGCTAGCTCTTAACCAGGGCCAGGGATTGGCCAAGAGCGCTGTGGCGGCCTCCCGACCTAGGGGCTGAGAGAATAGGTAGCCCTGACCGCGCCGACAGCCCATGGCCCGCAGGCGATTCAGCTGATTTTCGGTTTCGATACCTTCGGCCACCAGATCCATGTTTAGCTTTTGCCCGAGGGCAACGATGGTGTGCACGATTTCGCGATCGTCGCCGCTTTGATCCATCCGACCCACAAAAGACTGGTCAATTTTTAGGGTATCGGTGGGGAAACGGTGCAGGTAGCTGAGCGATGAATACCCGGTGCCAAAGTCGTCGATGGCCAGCTTCAGCCCCAGCTGCTTGAGCCGGTGCATGAGTTCGGTAGCTCCATCGACATCTCGCATAATCATGCTTTCGGTAATCTCGAGCTGCACCTGCCTGCCTGCCAAATTGAGCTCCCGCAGGCAGGCCCCAAACTGATCCACCAGGTCTACCTGGTGCAGCTGCCGCCGCGACAGGTTAATGCTCATGGTCAGCGGGTGGTTGGGGAACTGCTGCTGCCACGCCTTGAGCTGGGCACAGGCGGCCCGAAAAATCCACTGGCCCAGATGGACAATCAAGCCGGTCTCTTCGGTAACTTGAATAAACTGCCCCGGCGACACAAACCCCTCCTCGGGGCGGTACCACCGCACCAGGGCCTCAAAACCCGCAATGCGGCCGCTCTGCAGACAGACAATTGGCTGGTAGTGGAGCAAAAACTCGTTGTTTTCAAAGGCGCTAAGCAGGTGGCTCTCTAGCTCTAAGCGGCGCACCGCCTCTTCGTGCATGGTGCTGGCAAACACTTCGTAGCGGTATTCATTCAGCGCCTTGGCCCGGTACATGGCGGTGTGAGCATCGCGCAGCAGGTCGTGGGGGGTAGGGGGATGCTCGCCGTGGGCCATGGCCACCCCCATGGAGCTAGTCACCGAGAGCCGCCGCCGCGCGATCGAGAACGGCTCTGACAGCTCGGTTTGTAGACGGTTGAGCCACTGATCTACGGTGGGCTGATCGTGCACCGGCAGCAAAAAGGCAAACTCGTCGCCCCCCACCCGCGACAGCTGGGCCGAGGCGGGCAAACCCTGCCGCAGCCGCTGGGCCAGGGTTTGCAGCACGCGATCGCCCACAATATGGCCAAAGGACTGGTTGATCAGCTTAAAGCGATCGATGTCTAAAAACACCACCGTCACCGTTGTCGCAGGCTTCTGATGCAGCGTTCGCTGCACTTGCAGCAAAAACATGTCGCGTCCGGGCAGCAGCGTGAGCTGGTCGTAGCTGCTGCGGTACAGCACCTTTTGGGTGAGCACTAGCCCTAGGGCCAGCAAAAAGGCCGCTATGGGTTCTACTGTGGGTACCCACAGCAGGTTGGCCAGGGCCAGGCCGCTCAGGCCCCAGATCCCCAAAACAAGGCCCCCGCTGAGCAACAGCAGCAGGGCCGGACGGCGCGCCCGCCAGCCCACCCATCCGGCCACCAAAGTCCAGCCCATCAGCCAGAGGAATTCTCCCCACTGGGGCAAAAAACGGTAGAGAGCAGGTTCGCCTGCGATCGCATCGAGCATCTGGCCAATGCTCTGGGCATGCACCTCCACCCCAGCCATCACAAACCGAGCCGAATGCTCGTGGCTAAAGGGCGTATAAAACTCATCCTTGAGGCTAGAGGCAGTAGAGCCAATCAGTACAATCTTGCCCCGCACCCATTCGGGGGGCACCGCTCCGGCCAACACCTGGGTAATGGTTAAGGTGGGAGCCGGTTCGTAGGGAGTGCGGTACTTCATCAGCACTTGAAAGCCCCGGTCGTCAATGTTGGCGTAGCCACCATCCCTAGACAGCAGAGCCGGAAATTCCGTTTCTCCAATGCGCAGTCGATCGCGGTCGCGGTCGACTTGAAACGCTAAATCGTCGTGGTACGCCAGAACCACCCGCAGCGGAAACGAGTAGGCCGGATTGTCGGGGGCCGCCACGTATAGCAAATTGCGGCGCAGCACCCCGTCGGGGTCGATGGCCAGGTCATTAAACCCCAGCTGCTCGGTGGGCCAGGCCGCTGGAGCAGGCACCTCAATACCGCCCTGCTTACCCACATTAAAGATGCCAATTACCTTGGGGGAATCGGCAAAGGCCTGAGCCAGGGCCGCCTGACCCGGCATATCTTGGGGAGTGTTGCGGTATAGATCGAGCCCCACCACCGCCGGATCGTGGCGCTGCACCTCGGCAATAATATCGGCCACCACCTGGTCAGACAGGGGCCAGCCATAGGCCTCTAAATCGGCCTCGGTCACTTCGACAATCAGCAGCCGTGGGTCTGAAGTCTGCTGAATCAGCAGCCGGGTCAGCAGATCAAAGCTGGAGGTCTCGAGGGTTTCAAAGAGCTGTAGTCGCTTGCCCGCCGACACAATTGTCAAAGCAAGCAGGCTGGAAACCAGCACAGCTCGACTGCCAAAGTTTATAGGTTTAGCAAAACTGGAGGCCCACTGCTGGAGCTGCTGCCTAAACGGCCAGACCCGAAAATGCACCATGGATTAAACCGGCAACGGTAGAAGTGGCAATGGCAGGCATTGACTCATAATTCCCTGTATTCAGAGATATACAAGAGTTATGGGCTTTATCCGGAAATTTGCAGGAGACTACCCCACACCCTCCGTTAGTCCCTTGGCCTGCCAGGCCACAGACTTTAAGCCATAGTGTCACTGTGTTGGTCGTTAACCCAGTGGGTGCCGCCCCCTCGCCGCTGTCCGGGGAACTCCTCACGCTTACCGCTGGCCTGCTGGTCGGCCTCAAAGCTGGGCCAATGGAGAAGTAGCAAACTTAACACGCTCAGACCCACTAGCACCGCAGCACCACTGGGCCAAACAAAGACTCGAATCAGCGTTGCCTTCATAGCTGGAACTGAACCTAGGATAGTGACTGAACTCCTACCCTCCCGCCTGCGTCAGTTCGGCTAGACGAACCTATGGCGCTTGGAGGCATAGTGTGATTCTTCACGGCCAAGGTCACATTCGATACTTTGAAAATCAGGCTTTTACTGAAGCTTTATAGAGGGGTAAAGCTCAGTCAGGTCACTTCCCGCGCGGCGGCAGAGCCAAGGCTGATCTTGTGCCCGAGAGACTTGGTTAGCGATCGCCCCATGGGCATTAAAAACTTGTTAAGGGAACGCCCTAGACGGCGATTCCGCAGATATGCTTGACGCAAGATACCTCCTAACTGCGTCTCCAGCCCCGTCTGACTCCCTCTGTTGGTGTCATTTAGATGGGGCTGCTACTTTGGGACTCCTTTGAAAAGCGGCGGCCACCTGTCGCCTCCAATAGCTGAAGGTAGTGCAAAGCTAGGGAGCGATCGCCGCTGTTGGGTTGAGCTTCTCGGGCGGCGCTACGGCTAAATCGGCTCTGTGCGCTCCTATCTAAACACAATCACTTCACTCAATCTTTATCCTCTGTCGTTGGTGTGACCTTGCCTCCACCCCGAGGCAGACGTCGCCACAGCCGAAAGCAGGTCATGAAAGTGTGATTGCAGATACAAATTTTAGGTGATAGGCTAAAAAACAGTCGCAATCTGCGACCAACCCTTGGTAAAGGGAGCTTTTGTTTCCCTGGCCGTTGAGCAAGCACAACAGCCAGGACAGCTGCCTGAGATTGCCCGTGACCTGAGCTTGCGGCTAGATCTACCACCGGGTGGAATTGGTCAAGGTCAGGGGCGTCGCTTTCTGCACACGCTTAAATGACGTTATTTGCACTTTTCTGGGCTGCATTTCTACCGCACCATTTCGCTCCGTTTAACCCTGTCAAACCTTTAGCGCTGCTAACGGCTAGTTCCAACGCAGCGGCTCATCTGCAGCGCCTGGCAACGGTAGATCGCAGCGGCCCCTACTTTCCCCAGCGGTTAAAGGCTTTGGCTTTCCGGCCGCTCCAGCTGTACCCACAGCTCGGTTGGCCGCAGGCAGCCAGCGTTGACTGGCACCGCTGGAGCGCCACCGCCGCCGTGGCCGTAGTCAGCCAGGAAGCTGGCCACGCTGGCAGTGGGGCCGCTCAACTCACCCCCGCCTCAATTCCCTGTAGCGCTCTGGCCTCAGCAAACGCTAAAGCACCGCCAGAAGGGTTTTCCATTCGCGTCAACAATATGGTCATCGGGCAGGTGCAGTCTCGATCGGTGGCCGAGCAGATGGCTGGCCAAATTCGCCAGGCGTTGCCCTATCTCAAGGCCAACCCCAATGGGCTGATTCCCCGCCTGAGTGAGGCTCTAGCTGCCGCCCAGGTCGATGGCAAAACGGTCTTTGTGCTGCCCGAGTTAGCTTCAGGCCCATCGCACACCTCCCAGGGCAATCCGAGGTTTCAGGCGATCGCCTGGGTAAACAATCTGCGCCTGGCCTTTGGGGGAGCCCCTCTCGAGCCCAGTCAGGTGCAAATGGTGGCCTATGGTCTAGGCGAAACTCACCAAACCTTCAACGGCACAGCGTCCTGGTACGGGCCTTACTTTCACGGACGGCAGACGGCCACGGGCGAAATTTTTAACCAGCATGACCTGACGGCAGCCCACAAGACCTTACCGTTTGGCACCTATCTCAAAGTACGCAACCAACTCAACGGCAAAAGCGTGGTGGTGCGGATTAACGATCGCGGCCCGTACATCGGCGATCGTTCCCTCGATCTCTCCTACGCTGCCGCCCAGTGCCTCGGCAGTGACCATGTCGGGCTGATTCCCTACCAGGCGACCATTCTGGCTCCGGGAGTGCCCCAGGCCTGGCGCTCTGACGACGTTGTCGCCACCCTACCTTAACCAGCCTAGGCCCGCCACTTGAGCAGCTGGGTTTTGACGGGGGTAACAAACTCGCGGCCTTCGGACTGGGAGCGCTGGTATTCCTTTTTGAGCTGGTAGTACCAGCGGGCCAGGGTGTCAGAGTCTTTGATCAGCCGCAGCACCGTCTCGTGCTTGAGCCCTTCCTGCTGCTTGATCACCACGTCGCGGTCTTGGCCTAGGAACGAGCGAATCATCATTGGCAGAATGGGCTTCAGCAGAGCGCCCCAGGGCAGATCCCAGTACAGCTCAAAGGTGACATCGGTCTGGTCGTCGGTGAGGGGGGTGACGGTGGTCAGGTTGACTACGCGGTGTTTGGCGGTGGTGGTTTCTTCGGTGCGCACGCCGGGCAGGTAAAAGATAATTTCGTTGTCGGGCACGCCGCCAATCAGCCAGTAGCCGTAGCCCATGTTTTCGCCCATGCGGTGCTTTCGCATGGTGAAGCCGTAGGTGGAGGGGTCAAACCACTTGATTTCGTCGCTGAGGGTAGCCCCCCGCCACCACCAGGAGCGGTGCACAAAGGGCGAATGGGCCGGGTCCATTAGCCCGACTACGGCGTGGTCGATGTAGCAGGGAAAGCGCATGGTGTAGGTGACGTTGGGCCGCACGTCGTCGCCAAAGCCGGGCACGCGCGGCACGTCGAAGCGGGGGGGCCGGGGGTTGGCCGGGTCAACCATGTAGACCCAGACATTGCCCTGCACTTCTTTGACCTCGTAGCTGCGCACGTCAAAGCGGCTCAGATCCATCCGCTGTTCGGGCATCAGGGAGGGGATCTCGGTGCACTGGCCGTTTTCGTTAAACCGCCAGCCGTGGTAGCAGCACTCGACCTCGGTGCCATCGAAGCGACCACAGCTGAGGGGCACAGCCCGGTGGGGACAGATATCGCGAATGGCAAAGGCTTTGCCCTGATCGGTGCGACCAAACAAAATTGGCTCGTTGAGCAGGGTTTTGGCCACCATCTTGCCCTGCTTCAGCTCATGGCTGGGCATGGCGTGGTACCAGATGTTGCGCAGCAGGTAGATGTCGTTAACGGCAACCACAGGTTTTTTAGAGGGTTAGGGATTGAGGCGATTAATACTGTAGCAGAGGGTATGCAGCAGCGAAGCTTTGGCTTGGGCCAGTTTTCAAGGCTGCCAATTGACTAAAGTAAGGGCTAAAGCGTGGGGAATAGCGTCTCCCCAAACGGAATGACTGCTTTCCTCTGTACCATAGGAATAGGAACGAGCTAAGTTCAAGATGTCACCTCTCACGCGGCTGGTTCAGTGAGTTGCGCGGCCCTGGAGTTCAATTTATGCAAATCACCATTGACTTGCCTGATGAGTTTGTGCAGCGGCTAGATCTGAATCTAGACTACCTATCGCGCCGCGTTTTAGAAGCTTTTGTGGTTGATGCCTACAATACTCAGCAGTTGACGGCTGCGGAAGTTGGGCGTATTTTGCACCTCAATCGCTTTGAGGTGGATGGCTTCCTCAAGCAGCATCGCGCTTACTTACACTACACCTTGGCTGACTTCAACCAGGATCTACAAACGATTCAGCAGGTAAAGCAGCAACAGTGACTGTTGTTTCGGACACATCGCCGCTGCTTTACCTGCTGCTCATCGACCAGCTTGCTCTTCTGCCACGTCTGTACAACGCTATTGTCATTCCAGACGTAGTCCAAAGTGAGATGCAGGCTGACGGTGCCCCAGAGATTTTGAAGCTGTGGATTGCCGAGCCACCCGATTGGCTGGACATTTGCCTAACTCCTGAAGGAGATGTAGCTTTTTTACAAAACCTGCAAATGGGTGAGCAAGCGGCAATTCTCCTAGCTCAGGAGCTACAGGCGGACTTGATTATTTTGGACGATCTCGCTGCTCGTAAAGCGGCTCAGCAGCTTGACCTCACCATCATTGGAATGCTGGGCATTTTGGGTGAAGCGGCTAGACGTGGGTGGATTGATCTACCCAGTGCGTTGAACCAGCTGCTTCAAGATACAAACTTCCGGGTCTCGCCCCAGCTCATTCAAGATGTGCTGGGGCAGTTTTCGTAAACCTAGAGCATCGGTACAGTATTGCAAGATCCCAGGGTTATTGGGCTGATGAGCAACGAGTTTTGGGCCATCCAAGGACAGAACCCTGGGATCTGTACCGGCGTTCTAGGGGGTCATCAATTAGCTGCTGAATCCACAAAAATCAAGGGTTGCAGCCCCTGGCCTGTCTGTTGGGTCAGGCGTGGCAAAGCTTGATATGCGGGACTTTTAGCCAAAATTGATGACACGCCCTAAGGCTAAGCCTTAACCAGCTCTGCGGGATCCTGCACCTGCTTGAGCTGTTCGCGCAGGGTTGTCCCTTCGATCACCTCGGCCTCGAGCAGCTGCTGGGCCAGGGTCTCGAGCAGTTCGCGATTTTGCTTGAGAATGTCGAGGGCGCGCTGGTGGCCTTCTTCCACGATCGCCTTTACCTCTTCATCGATCGCTTTGGCGGTCTCTTCGCTGATCGGGCGGCGGGCGTTGGGCATGCCGCCGTCGAGGAAGGCGTTGCGCTGGGCGCGATCGTAGGCGAGGGGGCCGAGGATCTGGCTCATGCCGTAGGTGGTGACCATCTGCTCAGCCAGGTCGGTGGCCCGCTGCAGGTCGTTGGAGGCTCCGGTGGTGATGCTGCCGAAGATGATTTCCTCAGCCGATCGCCCGCCCAGCAGGGTGGCAATCTGCCCCTTCAGCTCGGCCTCGTCGCGCAGGAAGCGGTCTTCGGTGGGCAGTTGCAGGGTGTAGCCCAGGGCGGCCATCCCCCGCGGCACAATAGAGATTTTTTCGACCTCGTCGGTACCGGGCATCATCGCGCCGACCAGGGCGTGGCCGACTTCGTGGTAGGCGACGATTTTCTTCTCTTTGTCGTTGAGCACGCGGCTCTTTTTCTCCAGACCGGCGACCACTCGCTCGATCGCCTCGGCAAAGTCTTCCTGCTCCACCACGGTGCTGTTGCGGCGGGCGGCTAGCAGGGCGGCCTCGTTGACCAGGTTGGCCAGATCGGCTCCGGCAAAGCCGGGGGTGCGGGTGGCGATCGCCTTCAGGTTTACAGTATCGGCCAGCTTCACATCCTTGGCGTGGATGTTGAGGATGGCTTCGCGGCCCTTGAGGTCGGGGCGATCGACCAGTACCTGGCGATCGAAGCGACCGGGGCGCAGCAGGGCGGGGTCGAGGGTTTCGGGGCGGTTGGTGGCGGCCAGCACAATCACCGTAGTGTCGCCCGCGTCAAAGCCGTCCATCTCGGTGAGTAGCTGGTTGAGGGTCTGCTCGCGCTCGTCGTTGCCGCCGTAGAAGCCGCTGCTGGAGCGCGATTTGCCGATCGCATCCAGCTCGTCAATAAAGATGATGCAGGGGGACTGTTTTTTGGCCTGTTCAAACAGGTCGCGCACGCGGGAGGAGCCAACGCCCACAAACAGCTCGACAAACTCAGACCCCGAAATGCTGAAGAAGGGCACCCCTGCCTCCCCGGCGACGGCCTTAGCCATCAGGGTTTTACCGGTGCCGGGAGGGCCGACCAGCAGCACCCCCTTGGGAATTTTGGCCCCCAGGTCAGTAAAGCGCTTCGGCGTTTTGAGGAAATCGACGACTTCCACCAGTTCGGTCTTGGCCTCTTCCACCCCGGCCACATCGTCAAAGGTGATCTTGCCCGCGTCGCCCTCCACGTAGACCTTGGCCTTGCTCTTGCCGATGGAGAGCGCCCCCTGGGGGCCACCCGCACCGCGCGCCAAAAAGAACCGCCACACGCCAATGAAGATCAGCGGCGGAATCACCCAGCTCAGCAGGCTGCCAAACCACTGGCCCTTGGGCGGCGGCACGGCAGCAAACTCCACGCCGTTGTCCTCTAGGCGCTGGGGCAGCCCCAGGTCAAAAATTGGAGTGGTGCTGTAGACCGCTCCCGGTTCGCCCGTGGTGGGGTCTTTGATCTGGTAGCGAATTTCGTTTTGGCCCACCGAGGCCCGCACCACCTCTTGCTCGTCGATGCGGTGGATGAACATGCTGTAGGGTTCGCGGGCGGTCTGATTGCCAAATAGGCTAGAGAAAGCAATATTGAGCAACAGCAGGCCGGTGGCGGCCCAGAGAACGATGTTGGCGATCTGGCGCGATCGCGGCGGCTGAGGGTTTTTATTTACAGGCATAGGTCACGTATTGAATTTTAGATTTTGGATTGGGGGTTTTGGTGGGGCGATCGCCTCTCTTTCCTGCGGCGCAGGGTGGGTTAGGCTTGCCCAGACTTTGCACTGTCCAGTCCAACTGCGAGCCGTAACCCACCGCCAGGGCATCTGAGCTAATTAAAATCCACGTCCACGGTGGTATCAGCGGCATCGGGAGTATCGGCCCGCAGCCCCGACTGCCGTTTGCTGGTCAAACTTGCCAGCACAATCTGCGACAGGGCACCCACAAACATTGAGGCCACCACGGCATCATCCACCAGCCCCAGGATGGGGATAAAGTCGGGGAGAACATCGATAGGGCTGAGCAGGTACAGCAGGGTTGCCCCCACCATCAGCCAGCGGTACTTGGGGTTTTCGAGGGTGGTTTTGTACCAGGTGTAGAAAGACTGAACGGGGGAGCTCATGGGGCTAGGTTGAACGCAATGGCTTTATGGTGCCACGGAACCCCTGGGTTGCCCCTTGGTGGATAGCCGCCCGGTAACTGGGCGAGGGCCGAACCCTGGCGATTTTAAGTTTGGGACTGGCGATTTTGGATTGAGTATTACGGCGGAGAAGGACCAATCCCTCTGCAATCCGCCTCAAAATCCAAAATCTAAAATCCAAAATTTCACGGCGCTCGCAGATGCCATCCTCGCGGCTGCAAGAATGTGGATATTCCCGCCCGCGATAGCGTTGCCCCCAGCCCCGAGTGGCCGCGACCACTCCAGGGCAGGCGGGGGCTGACGCGATCGCAGCAGTTCCAGTAGGCCGTCCCGGTCTTGAGCTGGCGCAGAATTTCCACCGCCCGCTGCCGCTCCGTGCTGTACACCGCCGCCGTCAGGCCGTAGGGCGTATCCTGCATCAGGGCCAGGGCGTCGGCGTCGCTGGCCACCCGCTGAATGCCGATCACGGGGCCAAAGGTTTCCTCCTGCATGACGGTCATGGTGTGGTTGACCTCAGTGAGCACCGTGGGGGCAAAGTACCAGCCGGGGCGATCTACGAGCTGTCCACCGCAGCGCAAGGTGGCCCCTTTGGCCACTGCATCGGCCACCTGATCGGCCAGCACGCTGAGCTGCGGCCTGCGACTCACCGGGCCAAGATAAGTGTTGGCATCCGTTGGATCGCCCAGCTTGAAGCCCTCAACCGTTTGCAGAAAGGCCTCCAGAAACTCGTCATAGACATCGGTGTGGACGTAGATGCGCTCCACCGCGCAGCAGCTTTGGCCGTTGTTGTAAAACGCACCATCCGCCAGGCCCGCCGCCGCCACCGCTACCTTGGCGTCGGCGCACACGTAGGCCGGATCTTTGCCCCCCAGCTCCAGCTGGGTGAGGATCAGTTTGGGGGCGGTGGCGATCGCGATCTTCTGCCCCGTGGCATAGGAGCCGGTAAAGAATACGCCATCGATCGGCTGCTCCAGCAGCGCGGCCCCGGTGAGACCCGCACCGATGACGGAAATGAAGACATCCTCGGGAATGCCGGACTCGTGCAGGAGGGCGGCGATCGCCCCCCCGGTCAGCGCAGCAAACTCCGACGGCTTGTACAACACCCCATTGCCCATCAGCAGCGCCGGAATGAACACATTCCCCCCCACAAAGTACGGGTAGTTCCAGGCCGAAATATTGGCGATCACCCCCAGGGGTTCCTGGGCGACCACCTCCTCCAGCGCCCCCATCCCCGGCAGCACCAACCCCGGCTCGGCGTAAACCCGCTCCGGGGCCAGCACGCCAGCGGCATGCTCCACAAAGAAATCGATCCGCCCCGGCAGCGCCAAAATCTCGCTGCGCGCCTGGGCGATCGGCTTCCCCGTCTCTGAGGTCAGCAGCGCCGCCAGGGTCTCCACCCGCTCGATCAGCAGATCGCGAAACCGCAGCATGGGCGAGATGCGATCGGCCAGGGGCAGCGCCGCCCACCCCGGCTGCGCCCGCCACGCTCGGGCATATTTGTCGGCAACGGCAGCGCGATCGTCCACCGGGAGTTCTTGAATCAGCGCCTCGGTGGCAGGGTTAATGATTGAGAGCAGATCAGGCATAGCGAGGAAAATTGAGCTGCGTTGTATTGACGGTTGTGTTGGGGGTGGCCGGTGAGCAGTGCCCACCCTACGGTGGCTTAGGTTAATTGCAGAGAAGGATAGGTTGCTTTGCAGAACAGAGGTTTAAACCGATGATCAGCAACTCCTTTCCGTGAGGTCCAGGACGACGGAACGTCCTGGTCGAAGGGGTCTGGGGGCTGCGAAATGCCCCCAGCGGTAGGCTTGGCTTTTGCCCCCAATTGTGCGCCGCGATATTTAGGAATTGGCAATCCAGGGAATTTCGTCAACGGTGCATCGCTGCGCGGATGCCCCCTACAAGATGCTCCTACGGTCTAGCCTAAAAGGCATCTTGGTAAATGGCGTAAAAATCCTTCTCTGTAACGGGTCTGGGGTTCAGGGGATGGCAGCCATCGTTGATCGCCACCGCCACCAGTGGCTCCAGCCCATCCGATGTCACCCCCAGATCCCCCAGCGAAGTAGGAATGCCAATGGATGCTGACAGCGCCACAATCCAATCCACAAACTCCTGGCCATCGGTCGCCCCCGGCTGCACCACCCGCGCCATCCGCAAAAATCGCTCCGGCTCCGCCGACAGGTTAAACCGCATAGCGGCGGGCAGCATTACCCCATTCGCCAACCCGTGGTGGGTGTCGTAGACCGTGGAGAGGGCATGGGCGCAGGAATGGGTAACGCCGAGCCCCTTTTGGAAGGCGATCGCCCCCATCATCGACGCATTCAGCATCCCGCCCCGCGCCGCCAAGTGCGCCGCCGCCGTCGCTTCATCAAAGATTTCCCCCGCCCGTAGCCGCTGGGCAAAGTCCACACAGGCCTCCAGATGCTGCGCCACCAGGTGAATGCCCTCCAGAGCAATGCCGTCGCACAGCGGGTTAAACCCCTGCGCCAGAAACGCCTCGATCAGGTGCGTCAGCGCATCCATGCCCGTGGCGGCGGTAATCTTGGCGGGCAGGCCCAACAGCAGCTCCGGGTCGGCCAGCACCACCCTGGGCAACAGCTGGGGGTCAAACATGATTTTTTTGGCGTGGGTGTCGTCATCGGAAATCACCGTGCTGCGGCCCACTTCACTGCCGGTGCCCGCTGTGGTAGGGATGGCCACGATGGGCGGAATCGGCTGGTCGATGGGACGGGTGCTGTGGCCGTCTTCGTAGTCGAATAGGTGGCCGGGGTGGTGGGCCATCAGGGCGATCGCCTTGGCCACATCCATGGGCGCGCCGCCGCCCACCGCCACGATGCCGTCGGCTCCGTGGGCTTTCCAGGCGTCAATGCCGGCGTTGACCTGGGAGACCACCGGGTTGCCCCAGACGCCGCTAAAGGTGGTGGCTCCAAAATCCGCCAGGGCCTTCTCTAGCTCGGGAAACCAGGGCAGTTGGGCGACGTCTTTGTCGGTGACGATCAGGACGCGCTGGATGCCCAGCGCTGTGAGTTCGGCGGCAAGCTCGTGGCGTGCCCCTGGGCCAAAGCGAATGCGGGTGGGGAAATTGTAGGTGTGGATAGAAGCCATTGAGGATTACGCCTTTGAAAAGAAAGCCCGTAGGGTGCATCGCTGCGCGGATGCACCGCTCAAACAAATTCTCTGAATGGCTCATCCTTCGATGTTGGCGGCGCACAATTTGGGTCAATGGCCAAACCTGCTGCTGGGGCCATTTCGCTGGCCCCAGACCCCCATCGAGAAGGACGTTCCGCCGTCCTTCACCTCACGGAAAGGAGTTGCTGATCATCGGTTTAAACCCCTGTTTTGCCAAGTAACCTATTTTTCTCTGCAATTAATCTAGAGCAACCGTAGGGTGGGCACTGCCCACCATTCACCCCGGCCCGCCCACCCCTCTCATCACGAGTACCTGGAGGCGAACAGTCATAAGGCCTGCGGCCAGGCTCCGTAGGGTGGGCACTGCCCACCATCCACCTTCGCCACTCACCAATATCTCGCCGCCAATACCTCACCAGGGCGAACAACCGTTCGCCCCTACCGGACTAAATATTCACGTACTGGTTCATCTCCCAGGCCGTCACCTGGGCGTTGAAGGCGTTCCACTCCTTCGTCTTCATTTCCAGGAAGGTCTTGGCCCCCAGATCGCCCAGGGTGTCCATCAGCAGATTGTCCGCCTTCAACGCCTCCATCGCCTCATAGAGGTTGTGGGGCAGGGTTTGCAGGTTGGGGAACTCGTCGCCGCGGGCAAACAGGTTTTCGTCGATGCGCTGGCCGGGGTCGGTCTGCTGCTGGATGCCCTCCAGCCCGGCGGCGAGGATGCCGGCGGTGGCCAGGTAGAGGTTGACGGCCCCGTCGAGCATGCGGCACTCAAAGCGGCCCACGTCGGGAATGCGGATCAGGTGGGAGCGGTTGTTGCCGCCGTAGGAGATGTAGCGAGGGCTCCAGGTGCTGCCGCTGGCGGTGGTGCTGGCCCCTAGGCGGCGGTAGGAGTTGCAGGTGGGGGCACAGAGGGCGGCCAGGCCCTTACCGTGGGCCAGCACGCCGCCCAAGAAGTGGTAGCCCAGGGGCGACAGACCGCCCGCATCGGCCCCTTCGGCAAACAGGTTGGTGTCGCCCTGCCACAGGCTGTTGTGCAGGTGGCCGCCGTTGCCGGTGATGTGGCTGAAGGGCTTGGGCATGAAGGTGGCGACAAAGCCGCGCTGCTCGGCCAGGGTTTTGACCATGTACTTGAAGAAGACGTGGCGATCGCATGTTGTCTTAGCATCGCTGTAGGCCCAGTTCAGCTCAAACTGGCCGTTGGCGTCTTCGTGGTCGCACTGGTACGGCCCCCAGCCCAGGTCTTCCATGTAGGTGACCAGCGTCGAGATCAGGTCAAACTGGCGCATCAGGTTGAGCTGGTCGTAGCAGGGGCGATCGGCGGTGTCCTTGGGGTCGGCAATTTCATAGCCCTGCTCTGTCTGGCGCAGCAAGAAAAACTCAGCCTCAACCCCGGTTTTGTGGGTGTAGCCCAGAGCTGCGGCCCGGTCGATCACCCGGTTGAGCACCATCCGGGGCGCAGCGGGGAAGGGCTCGCCCTCGTAGTACACATCGCTGGCCACCCAGCCTACCGTCGGCTCCCAGGGCAGCTGAATCAGCGAGTTGGGGTCCGGCACCACGGCGATCTCCGCCGCCTCTGGCCCCAGCCCCAGATTGGAGGCAAAGGAGCAGAAAAATGCGCCGTCTTTTTCGACCCCAGCAATCTGAGAGGCGGGTACCAGTTTGGCCCGAGTGCCCCCGAGTAAATCGGTGTAAGAGACGAGAAAAAGCTTGATGCCGAGGGCCTTGGCTCTTTCCGTCAGGCTTTGGGCCTGGGTCAACATGCCGACCATAATTTATGACTCCGGGATTTTTAGCCTAGTAAAACAGGCAGGCCCAGTTGCTTTTGTAGCTGTGGATACTGGGTGGTTCGAAGGCAATTCGCGCAGCGTAAAGTCTGCGGCATCCCAGAAACGGAGATGGATTCGAAACAAACATCTGTTTCGGAATCGCCGACCGCTCTGAAACTACTTTCTTTATGCTGACAGCTTGGGTTAGTGAAAACCCGTCGAATATCGCTTAAAACATCGCTCAAGAGAATCAATCTCTGCAAAAGAATTCAGCCCCTTTATAGAGGTCAAACTCAGTCCTGCTACCGAGCCAGGTCGGCTGAGAAATTCGTAGCTTATAAGCAATGTTTTGTGCGTGCGACGTGTCGTTTGCCTGCACGAGGCACTGTTCTCAACCTGGAATTTAAATCCATGCGAAGCGATAAGGAAATCCATAAAAACGCTAAAAATAATCCCGACGCCAACCCCGATCCGATTACGGGGCAGCCCGGTGCGCACCCGGTGGGCACTGGGGTAGGGGCCGCTGGGGCCGGGGTCGTCGGCACCGCCATTGGTGGCGTTGTCGGTGGCCCGGTAGGTGCCGTTGTCGGTGCCGCCGTGGGCGCGGTAGCGGGCGGTTTAGTTGGTAAAAATACCGCCGAAAAAATTGACCCTACCATTGAAGATAGCTACTGGCGCACGAACTACAAAAGTCGTCCCTACGCTACAACTGACCATACCTACGACGACTACAGCCCCGCCTACCGCACGGGCTACGAAGGCTACGGCAATTATTCGCAACAGGGGTTGACCTACGACCAGGCCGAACCCCGGCTCAAGGAAGACTACGAACGTCAGTACAGCGGCCATCGGCTGGGCTGGGACAGCGCCCGTCACGCCAGTCGCGACGCTTGGGATCGAGTCGATCGCAACAACACCCGCTACCGCGCAGAGGATGACTACTGGCGCAGCAATTTTTCCTCTCGCCCCTACCGCGAGGCCGACTACACCTACGACGACTACAGCCCCGCCTACCGCACCGGCTACGAAGGCTACAGCACCTATGCCGACCAGGGTCTCACCTTTAGTCAGGCCGAGCCTCACCTGCGGAGAGACTATGAGCGCCGCAACGCCAATGGCCGACTGGGCTGGGAGAAAGCCAAGCACGCCATTCAAGATGCCTGGCATCGGCTAGAGTCGGCGGTTACCCATGACTCTGCTGACTATCGAGACAGCCGCGATCGCCGCGTTGACCCCAGCTATGACATCAACGCCAATCGCAGCAGCTACGATCGCAGCATTGACGGTACCCCCAGACCCGACTCTGGCACCGCAAACCTGCTGTAGATTGCCCCCAGACAACCCACAGTAAACGCGTGTCAACCCCCGGATTAGAGCTGCTAATCTGGGGGTTGCGCCTGGGCGGTTGAGACTTCTGCCCGCCCTGGGACATGGGTCGGCAAATTGTTTGCCAACCTAGAAAAATTCTGGGATAACTTGTTATATCAAGTTATCCATGCTCTTAGGAGGCCGCTGTCGAGCATGGCGGCGGCCAAGCAAGACTGCACTCTGAGCACACATCTACAAGCTGGGTCTTAACCTATGGATATTTTGGTGGTTCAGCATGTCGAAGCAGACCCCGTCGGCATTTTGGGGCGGTATCTCGAGGTAAGAGGAGCCTGGCTACACACGTGGCTAGTGCCCCAGCGCCCCACCCCGCCCCACGGCCACTACAACGGTCTGATCGTGCTCGGCGGCCCCATGAATGCCTACGAAGACAACGATTTCCCCCATCTGCCTCGGGTGAGCGATCTGATCCGCACCTTCCACCGTCAGGGCAAGCCAGTTCTGGGCATCTGTCTGGGAGCCCAGCTCATTGCCCGCGCCTTTGGCAGCCCAGTCTACCGCAACGAGATCCCTGAACTGGGCTTTACTCCGCTGTTTCCAGTGGCCGGAGCAGACGAGCCCTGGCTGCTGGACTACCCGGCTGGAATGCCCATGATGCAGTGGCACTTTGACACCTTTGATCTGCCCCCCGGAGCCAAGCTGCTGCTGACCAACGAAGTCTGTCAAAACCAGGCCTTTCGCCTCAGCAGCAACATCTACGGCTTGCAGTTTCATCCGGAGGTTACCCCCGAGATCGTGATGAGCTGGATGGCCTTTAAAACGGAGTGGATTGAGGCTCACTATCCCCAGCTGTTTGAGCAACTGCGGGAGCAGCTGGTATCCCACTGGGTGCGATCGGCCCAGTTCACTGAAAAGCTGGCCAACGCCTGGTATGACCAGGTGGTAGCCTCAGCCAAGACGGCACCGGTATCCCAGCAGGGCGCACCTCAGTAGACAATAACCCAGTAACGCCCACAGAACTGATAGGTCACCTGCTCCCTCGGTGAGCGCTTAGAGCCCCTCAGTTCATCGAGCGCCTCTCTTTTGCTCAAATTCCCACGCCGCCGGACTAACCCCGGCTGTCTAGACCGCGCAGAGACGCAACAATTGCTACATACCCCCGCAGCCGCCAGGGGCACGATTGGGGCGAGGCTAGGGGGCTCAACCGCAGTAGCGACTCCCAAAAGTTTGAGATTTTTTGGTGTCCACAATCCGGGTTATTACCGTTGCCAATGGCCTAAAAGCCTCAAGAATTGCTACGCAGGGCAATGTATGCAATGGCAGATCATGGTAAATAATACACATGCTTCATCATCTACCACAGCCCATGGCCTACGTTTTCAATATGCGTCACCGCTGGCGGCGAAAGCTAGCTCAGGGCAGCGTCAGTATTATTGCGGTCATGTCAGTGTCTTTTGCCACACAGGCGCTACCCGTACGAGTCGACCGGGGGCTGGCGGTGCGCCAGATCCAGGGGGAAGTGACGATACTTCGCCCCCGCAGTACCGCCCCGGCCCGCTCGGGCGATCGCCTCAGTGAGGTTGGCGACGGTCTGCGAACGGGGTCGCGATCGGCGGCGGTTTTAGATGTAGACACCGACGTAGGCTTTTTGCAGGTTTCAGAACGCACCGAGCTGCGCATTCGCACCCTCGAGAACGCCGCCGATGGCGGACGCATCACCCACCTCAACGTGTCGCGGGGGCAGGTGCGCACCCAGCTGCGCCGCTTTACCCACGAAGGCTCAGAGTTTGAAATTGAAACCCCCGCTGGCATTAGCGGGGTGCGAGGCACTGAGTTTGGCGTCAGCGTGCAGGAGGACGGCAAAACCGGTATTGCCACCCTGAGCGGCGCGGTGGAGACCAGCGCCGTCGGGACATCGGTACCGGTGCCGGAGGGCTATCAAAATTTAATCTGGCCCGGTGAGCCCCCCACTGCGCCAGTACCCCTGCGGGATGACCCTGGGCTGGAGTACGATCGCACCGTATCCTTTGAGAACAACACTCGGGTTGTGACCCTCAGGGGTCGCGTTGACCCGGTCAATACCGTATTTGTCGATGGAGCCCCCCAGCTTGTCGATCGCCAGGGTGAATTTCGCCTGACGCGGTTGGCAACGGCCCGGTTGCGAGTCGAGGTTGTAGTGATCACTCCCCTTGGCCGCCAGGAAGTCCATGAGATCTACCTTCTCTAACCGGGTTGGGCAAGGGTTAGAATCGCTGCTGACCTTAGGCGCTGCCAGCCTGCTAGTCGTGAGTTTGAGCAAACTGGGCCTGCTCATGCCCCTGGTACAGGCTGAGTATGGCCTGCGCTTTCGGCTGCGGGGGCAGCGCCCCTGGGCCGACCAGGTGGTGCTGATTGCCATTGACGAACCCAGTCTGGCGGAGCTGGGGGCCTTTCCCTGGCCGCGCCGCCGCTACGCCGAGTTGATGCAGCATCTACAGGCTGCACCGCCTCAGGTGATAGTGTTTGACCTGCTGTTTAGCGAGCCCAGCCCCGACGACGACGAGTTTGCCGAGGCGATCGCCGCCCATCCCGCCGTCCTGCTGGCCTCCGCCTGGGATCGCAGCGGGCAACCCCTGGGGCCGACCCCCACCCTGGCCGCCGCGTCCCTGGCCAGTGGCCATATTTTGCAGCGCCACCAGGGCGGCTACATTCACAGCGTTGAGCCCAGGGTGGGCCGCCAGCCCGCTCTAGCCATTGCCGCCGCCGAAGCGCTGAGCCTGACCCAGCAGGCCGTTCCTTTGCCCCCCCTCGATCGGCCTCTGTGGGTCAACTGGCCCGGGCCGACCAACGCCCTGCCCACCTACTCTTTTGCAGACGTGCTGACAGGACGGGTGCCGCCTGGGGTGTTTGAGGGCAAAGTAGTGCTGATTGGGGCCACCGCCCTGGGGCTAGACGATTGGGTCACCCCCTTCGACCGTGACCCGCCCGCCAGCGGTGTGTATCTGCACGGCGCGCTGATCGACAACCTGCTGCACCAGCGCTGGCTCAAGCCGGTGACCGGCGGCTGGGCCGGGGCGATCGCCCTGGGCCTGGGGCTCAGCCTGGGACTACAGCGGCGATCGCCCCGGCAGCAGGGAGGGCTAGTGGTCGGCCTGATAGCGGCCTGGGGGGCCGTGGCCCTGGGGCTTTTAGGGGTCAACCTGTGGCTGCCGGTGGTGGGCCCAGGGCTGCTGCTGGGCACCGTGGGCGGCTTGGGTATGGGCCAGCACTGGCTTCGGCAAACCCGCTGGCTGCAGCAGGTGACAGCCGGGTTGCAGCGCCGCCACCGGCCTGAGGTACTGCTGCCCTGGCCGACCTCCTCTCCCGTCCGAGGGGCGGCCCCAGCGACCAGCGAGTTGCCGGAGGTGGACGATCGCGCCTCCAGTCTGAGTCAGCTGCTCGACCTCACCCAGCAGCTGGGTCGCTCCCAGGCGATTCAGGCGGCGATCGCCCGCAGTCTGCCCCTGGGCCTGGTGGCGGCAGCAGCAGACGGCACCGTGTGGTTTGCCAACCCCTTAGCCACCGAATGGCTGGGCCTGACCGCGGGCGACAACCTGGCGACGGCCCTGCCCGCCGACTGGTTTGAGGCCGAGACCTGGGGGCAGCTGTGGGAGCTGGTCTGTCGGGGAGAGATCGTGCCTCGCCAGCGACGGCAGCGGCAGGCCAGCGCTCAGCCGCCAATTCCCGGCGACTCTCTGAACCGGCAGCGCTGGTACGAGCTGCGGCTAGAGTCCCTGGCCACCAGTGCCAGCACCCCTGCCGAATGGCCCCGAGGGGCCATTGTGCTGATTGAAGACATCACCTATCGCCAGCACATCGAAACCGAGCTGCGGCGGCTCAACGATAGCCTAGAGGCCCAGGTGCAGGAGCGCACCCGCCAGCTCTTGCAGCTCAACCGCTCGCTGCAAGAGCAAATTGCCGAGCGGCAGCAGGCCCAGCATCAGCTGGCCTACGAGGCCCTGCACGACCCGCTCACCGGGCTGCCCAACCGCCGCCAGTTTTTGAGCCACCTGGGGGAGCAGTTTGGTCGGCCCGAGCCGGAGCTGTACGCGGTGCTGTTCTTAGACTGCGATCGCTTTAAGCTGATCAACGACTCCTTTGGCCACTGGGTCGGCGATGAGCTGCTCAAGCGGGTGGCCACCATCGTGCAGGAGTGCGTGCGCCCCACCGACGTGGTGGCTCGCTTTGGCGGCGACGAATTTACCATTCTGCTGACTACCCTCGACCAGGTGGGAGATGCGATCGCCGTTGCCCAGCGCATTCGCCAGCGGTTCAGTGAGGCGCTGCACATTCAGGCGCACCAGCTGTTCACCAACACCAGCATTGGCATTGTCATGGGCGACGCCCGCTACCAGCATCCCGACGAGCTGCTGCGCGACGCCGACACCGCCATGTACCAGGCCAAGGTCAACAACCAGGGCTACGCCCTATTTGAGCCGGGCATGCACCTCAATGTACGCCGCTCGCTTCAGATCGAAACCGCCCTGAGGCTGGCCCTGGAGCGGCAGGAATTTCAGCTCCACTACCAGCCCATTATCAACCTTGAAACCCAGCAGCTGATGGGGTGCGAAGCGCTGCTGCGCTGGCTGCACCCCGACCGGGGGCTGCTGTTTCCCGACGACTTTATTGCCATTGCCGAAAGTACGGGTCTGATGGCGGCGATTGGGGGCTGGGTGCTGAGGGAAGCCTGCACCCAGATGCAGCGCTGGCGACGACGCAGCCTGATTGCCGCCGACGCCGTAGTCAGCGTCAATCTGTCAGCCCTTCAGTTTGGGCAGCCCGACTTTCTGGTGCAGATAGACCACATTCTGGCCGACAGCGGCCTGCCCGCGGCCAACCTCAAGCTCGAAATTACCGAAACTGTGGTGATTCAAAACCCCGAGCAGGTGGTACCGATGATTCAAAACCTGCGCGATCGCGGCATTCGTCTCAGCATTGACGACTTTGGTACGGGCTACTCTTCCCTCGGCTACCTGCAACAGCTGCCGGTAGACATTCTCAAAATCGATCGCAGCTTCATCGCCAACATTCACCGCAGCCCCCAGCAGTACGGCATCGTCGAAACCATCATTCGCCTCGCCGCCCACCTCAATATTCAGGTGATCGCCGAGGGCATCGAACAGTTTCCCCAACTCGAGTCTCTCACCCAGCTGGGCTGCGAATTTGGCCAGGGGTTTTTCTTTGCCCGGCCGCTGAGCATCAGCCAGTTTAGCCAGTACCTACGCAGCCGCAGCGAGGAGGAGGGCAGCTGGTGAGCCCCTGCCCTCAGCACTCAACAGGGCCGCAAGCCCGGCTTCAGCTCGGATTTGCGGCCCTGCTCAGGAGTTTTGGCGGTGGGACTGCCCTGGGGCCTCCCGCCCCCGGCGGCAAATTGCATCATTTGGGTACCGAGGGTGCAGACTATTCGTAGTAGCGGTGGTCGAGCCACTGCCGCAGGTCTTGCTCAGAGTAAAACGAGCGGGTGCGGTCGGTGATGGGGTCGTGGGCAAACCAGACCGGCTGCCCATGGCGGGTGCGCTGCCAAATGCGCAGTTCTGGGGTGCCGGTGAAAAAGCTCAGCAGGCGATCGCCTAGGGTATGCATCGCCCGACCCAGACGCGAGGGCTGGGGGGCGGGCTGCACGAGGGCTTCGAGGCGCTGCCGCTGCCGCCTGAGGTCGGTGTTGGAGTTGTGGGTGGTGCTGTTCATGGTATTCCTCAACTAGGGTATGGCAGTGGGTGGAGCGCGGCGGGGGCCGGGGTGTGGGCGACAGACTCCGCTGGCCGCTGGTTCCAGGGGCCTGACGGAAGATGCAGAGAAGAGTGCAACGTCTGCGGCGAACTCGCTAGAGCCTCTACCTAGGCCATCCGGAAAGGAAGTCCTCCGTCTGTCAACCACGGCTGCCGATGTACTTACTGTATCCGGGGCGTCAGTTTGTAACAAAGCATGACGTGAATAGGATCTATGCAAAAAATCGATGGGTCAGCTGGAGGGTCACCCCTTAGCCTGGGGTAAGCGTTTAGGGGGGTGGTGTCGCCATGAATCTGAGCAAAATCAAGCTTTCTCAGCTGCGCGCCCTGGTCGCGATCGCCGAGTGCGGCAACTTCAGCGAAGCTGCCCTCCAGCTCGAGGTCACCCAGTCCACCATTAGCCATGCGATCGCCACCCTAGAAGACGAGCTGGGCATCACCCTTTTGCAGCGCGGTCGCCACGGGGCGCGGCTGACCCCGGTGGGCGATCGCATTACCGCCCACGCCCGCGCCGTGCTGGGGCTGCTCGACACCATTGGCTGTGAGGCCAACCAGGCCCGGGGGGTGCAGGGGGGCAGCCTGCGGATTGCCTCCTTCCGCAGTGTGGCAACCCACGTGCTGCCGGGGGCGATCGCCCGTCTGCACCGCCGCTACCCCACCATTGCCATCAGCGTCCACGAAATGGACGAACTCCACCAGCTCAAGCAGGCCCTGGTCAAAGGCGAAGTCGATCTCTGCGTCGCCGAAACCATTGACAGCGCCGATGTCGAGACCCTGCACATCTTTGATGACGACTACGTAGCTCTGTTGCCCCCCGGCTACCGCCCCAAAACCGGCACCCTCACCGTCGATGACATGCGCCAGATGCCCATCATTGGCTCTAGCCACAGCAGCTGTGGCCTGCGCATTCGCACCGTGCTGGGTGCCCAGGAGCACCCTTTAGAAATTGCCTACTGCATTCGCCACGACTCGTCGATGGTGGCGATGGTGCAGCAGGGCCTGGGCATTGCCATTCTGCCCCGCCTTGCCGCTGAACCCGTGCCCCCCGAGGTGCAAATTGTCTCCCTGCCCTTCCCTATCTCTCGACCGATTGGGGCGACCATTCTCAAAGACGCGCTCCATACGCCAGCCCTCTACGCCTTTTTAGACGCCCTGCGCGAGATCGGCGAGTTTAGCCGCATCCAAGCCGTCTAGATCGCGCTGTTGAGCTATGGCTCCCGCTGCCTACCGGGTTGACCTCGGGGGGCGACTTCGGCTGCTGAACCGGCAGCTCGTTTAACCTTTGGACGTTCAAACGTTGGCGCGCCTCATACCCAAACCCGTTTAAAATGGCTACTCCCCCTGCAACCTATCCATGCGCCACCTCTATTTTCTGGTTCCCGGCACCGGCAAGCGCTACCACTGCGGCGGGCTGTTTGCCGAACTCAAGACCCTCAAGCTGGCCCAGCAGATCTGCTCCGCCGAGGTGGTCACCTACCACCAGCGCGAGGCCGACACCCTGTTTTTGGACGATCTGCTTCAGCGGCCCCACCGGGACGACAGCATTTTTGTCGTGAGCTGGGGGTTTCACCTGCCTCGGCTGGTAAAACGGCTGCGGGGCTACCCCGTGGTCTACCACGCCCACAGCAGTGGCTACGGCTTCAACCTGCCGGGGGATATGCCGATTATCACCGTCAGCCGCAACTCCATGGGCTACTGGGGGCAAAAGCGTCCCAGCGGCTTGACCTTCTATTTGCCGAACCAGATTTCGCCCGAGTTCACCAACCGGCAGCAGCCTCGAGATATCGATGTGCTGGTGCAGGTGCGTAAGTCGTCGGACTACCTGCTCAATCAGCTGGTGCCAGCCCTAGAGTCTCGCTGCACCGTGGTCACCCTAGACGGGTTTGTCGAGGATCTGTCGGTTCTGTTTAACCGCAGCAAAATTTTCCTCTACGACTCGGCAGAATACTGGGCGCTGAGCCGGGTGAGCGAGGGGTTTGGTCTGCCGCCGATGGAGGCGATGGCCTGCGGTTGCCAGGTGTTTACCAGCGTCAACGGGGCGCTGGCAGACTATCTCGACCCGGGCTTTAACTGCTACCAAATTGGAGTGTACTCGACAGCGTACGACTGCGATCGCATCCTCACCGCCCTCACAACCCCCACTCCCCTGGGGATGATCCCAGTCGATCTAGCTCCCTATCGAGCCGACGCCCTGCGACCTCGGCTGGAGGTAATTTTGAGCGAAATCAACCATTTCTTTGACCATCGAGCCAAGCACCCCAAAGACATTGCTGACTTCACCATCCCCCGCCTGGCCCAGCTCTGGATGCGGCACACCACCGCTAAGATCCGCAAAAAGCTCAGCGGGAAATGATCCCCAGCTTTGGGTGGGTAGGTTGGCAAAGGCACAGTCACGCGAGACAATATAAGAACTGTAATATTTTGAACCCTAGGCTGTGAATAACGCACCCGTACGCACGGTATCTGACGCCAAGCGCGACTTTTACTCCCACCATACTCGGCCGATCAACTCTATCTACCGGCGCGTGGTAGACGAGCTGATGGTAGAGATGCATTTGCTCTCCGTCAATGTGGACTTTGCCTACGACCCCATCTACGCCCTGGGCATCGTCACTACCTTCGATCGCTTCATGGTCGGCTACGAGCCCGAGGCCGACAAGGCGTCTATTTTCAATGCCCTATGCCGCTCCATTCACAGCACGCCCGAGCACTACCGGGGCGATGCCGAGGCGATCAAAGCCGCCGTCAGCGGCATGTCCCTAGACGACCTCAAGGGCCAGTTTGAGCACCTCGGCGAGGGGGGCGAAGGCCTGCGCGGCACCCTGGCTGCGATCGCCCACCGGGAAAAGTTTAAATACAGCCGCCCCTTCGGCATTGGCCTCTACACCCTGGTAGAAGCCGTCACCCCCCCGGAGGCCCTGAAAGAAAAAGAAGCCGTCGAAACCCTGTTTAAAGACCTGGCCAGCAGGCTCAACATCTCCCCCGACAAACTGCAGAAAGACGTCGAACTCTACCGCAGCAACATGGAGAAATTTGCCCAGGCCCAGGAGGTGATGAAAGACATGCTGGCCGCCGACCGCAAAAAGCGCGAAGAGCGTAAAAAAGCCGCTGAGGCCGTAGCCGAAGGCATTACTGAGCCCGTGGCTGCGGCCCCCGAAGCAGGAGAATCGGCTGATTCTCCCGATTAAGCGCGAGTTTAAACAATTCAGTCGAGGGGTTTGCGGCCTAAACTCCCTTAACCACGCCTTCTCCCCTAACGCCGCCGGGCCGAGGCTACCTGGGAGTCCTCCTCGTGCTGCCTCGGCACCGAGGGAGCTTCTAGTGCGGCCTCCAGCAGCACAGCCTCTCTGAGCATTTCAGAAAAGTTTAGCTCCAAAGGCTGGGGCAAAAAGTCTAGGGGCTGCATAGCCACAAGGGCTGGCGTGAACACAGGTACCGCCAGAGAGCACGGTGCCCAACGACTTTCCACGGGCACTCCCAGCTGGCTGCACTGCCCTCCTCGCCGCCCTTCTGGAGCATAAAAACGGCAGCGGCTACAAGATGACACCCGGCACTGCGCTGATTTCATAGTGGCTTCCTAAAAGCTGCACATAACTCTTACATTTTCACTGGTGAAAAATTAGGGATCATCTACCGCAAGGCCCAAACACCCGAACCTCAAACGACTATAGCCACTCCGATTGACTAACCGTGTTCAGGTTTTCTTTATATTTGCTTTATGCACAGTCATATTACGTGAATAAACAAGTTCAAAAACTTTAACGAACGTAAAGACGACGGGGATCAGCCAAAACAGGGGTGTTATCCCGGTTGACCAGGGCAAAAGACAGATAACTTGTAAACCTGCATCTGCCATCACACCAAAAAATATCGGCGCTATGATCATCCGATTGCCGCAAAGATTATTCTTTTGTGTCGTACCCTTCTTTAGATAGAAATTGAAAAAACTGAAAGATCAATTGGTTATACCGAGATCGGCAACATCGAGTTCACGTCCGTGGGCCTAGGGGCTAGGGACTCCCCCCACTCCCCTGCGATTAGACCACCTGCTATGGCATAATCCTGCCCTATGGGCCAACCGTCTAACCTGCTGCTAAAACTGAGCCGTCAGCTGTTTACTGAGAAGCGCGATCGCGATGCCTTTGTCGAGGCTTTGAGCGCTCCTCAACCCTTTCCCACCGCCCTTGTCTGGCTACAGCCGCGCCCCGAGCCCCTCCCCTTTGCGATCGCCCCTCCCCTTCCCTGGCAACCCGCCTGGGTCGATCGCCTCAGCGGCGACCAGCGTCCGGGGCAGCATCCCCTCCACCAGGCCGGGGCTTACTACTGCTTAGATACGGCCTCGGTGTTCTCGGCCAGCGTTTTTAGCGCCATCAAAGACCGACCTGAGAGGGCCAGCTCCCCTCCGCTCACCTCAGTGCTCGATTTCTGCGCCGCCCCCGGGGGCAAAAGCCTGCTGGCGTGGAAGGCCTTAGCCCCAGATCACCTCTGGTGTAACGAAGTCATCCGCAAACGAGTCAAAATTTTAATTGCCAACCTCAAACGCTGCGGCCTCACCGAAGCGCTGGTGTTTAACCTCGACCCTCAGATCTGGGCAGAACGGCTACCCCGCACCGCCGCAGTGGTGGTGGTCGATGCCCCGTGCAGCGGGCAGTCGCTGCTGGCCAAAGGCGATCGCGCTCTGGGCTGTTTTCACCCCGTCACCATCAAGAAAAATGCCAGCCGCCAGAAGCGCATCCTCGCCAGCGCCGCCCAGACCGTAGTTGAAGGCGGCTATCTCGCCTACATGACCTGTACCTTTTCCCCTGAAGAAAATGAACAGGTAGTAGCGTGGCTGCTGAAAAAATTTCCTCAGTTCGAGGCGATCGCTGTACCGATCTTGGCCAACTACGCCTCAGCCCTGGCCGCCTTTCCCTGCTATCGACTGTGGCCCCAGTCGGGCCTGGGGGCCGGCAGCTTTACAGCCCTGCTGCACAACCGAGCAGACGCTCCAAAATCTCTGCCTACGCCCATCGATTTTGACTTTCTCACGGCCCAGGGCATGGCCATCTATCGCTCAACCCCGCCCCTTTGATCAGCCAAACGCCTTGACACCAGCGCGTTTACCTAGGCCATGGGGCCGCTATGCTGAAACTGTACCGATGTAATTGCTGGCTATGGCAAGTCCTTCTACCCGCCCTCAACCCTCTACGCTGGCTGCCATTGTTCGCCTCCTGCGCTGGGATAAGCCGACCGGGCGGCTGATTCTCATGCTGCCCGCCCTCTGGTCGGTGGTGCTGGCCGCCGAAGGCCGCCCCCCCCTACCCCTAGTCGGCGTAATTATTCTCGGTACCCTGGCCACCAGTGCCGCTGGCTGCGTCGTCAACGACCTCTGGGATCGCAACATTGACCCCCACGTGGCCCGCACTCGCACCCGTCCCCTGGCCGCCCGTCACTTATCTGTCCAGGTGGGCCTAGGGGTGCTGCTGGTGGCCCTGCTCTGCGCCTACGGCCTGTCGCTGTACCTCAACGCCCTCAGCTTTTGGCTGTGCGTTCTGGCCGTGCCGTTTATTTTGTTTTACCCTCTGGCAAAGCGGGTGTTCCCAGTACCCCAGCTGGTGCTTTCCCTCGCCTGGGGGTTTGCTGTGCTGATTCCCTGGGCGGCGGTGGCCAACAACCTGGATCTACCCGTCTGGATTTTATGGCTGGCCGTGGTGCTGTGGACCCTGGGCTTTGACACCGTTTACGCCATTCCCGATCGCGACGACGATCGCCGCCTAGGCGTAAACTCTGCGGCACTGTTCTTCGGCAACTACACCCCCCAGTTCATCGGCTTTTGCTTTCTAGGCACCTGGCTACTGCTGATTTGGCTGGGGCTACTGCTGTTTTTAGCCTTCCCCTACTGGCTGGGATTGGCCGTCGCGCTCATCCTATGGTCGCGCCAGTCCTACCTACTCACCCGCTACAAACCACCCCTGGTGCTCTACGGCCAGATTTTTAGGCAAAACGTTCAGCTGGGCTTCATTCTCCTCCTCGGCATGCTCCTCGGCTCCCTGCTGTAGCCATCCTGGTGCCCCACCCTAGCCCTACCCACCTCAAAATTCAAAACTTAAAACTTAAAACTTCACCTTCCCCAATCCCCACGCCCTTCCACTCCCCTACCCTCCCCCTGCCCCCGCAGGGCTACAATAGTTACTCTAAACATGCAATTCCCCGTTGGAGCGGTTTATGACCACTGCGGCCCCCGTCAAAACCCAGCCCGCCAAAACCCAGTACGAAGCCATCATTGGTCTCGAAACCCACTGCCAGCTGTGTACTGAAACCAAAATTTTCTCTCCGGCATCCACCGCCTTTGGGGCTGAACCGAATACCTATATCGACCCCATCGTGGTGGGTATGCCGGGGGTACTGCCGGTGCTCAACCAGCGGGTGCTGGAGTACGCTGTCAAAGCAGGCCTGGCCCTAAATTGTCAGATCGCCCCCTACTCCAAGTTCGATCGCAAGCAGTACTTCTACCCCGACCTGCCCAAAAATTACCAGATTTCCCAGTACGACCTTCCCATTGCCGAGCACGGCTGGCTTGAGATCGAGCTAATCGACAAAAAGACTAAAGCAGCCACCCGCAAGCGCATTGGCATCACCCGCCTGCACATGGAAGAAGATGCGGGCAAGCTGGTGCACGGGGGCAGCGACAGGCTGGCTGGCTCCACCCACTCCCTGGTTGACTACAACCGCGCTGGGGTGCCGCTGATTGAGATCGTCTCCGAACCCGATATTCGCACTGGCCAAGAAGCTGCCGAATACGCCCAGGAACTGCGCCGCATCGTGCGCTACCTGGGCATTAGCGACGGCAACATGCAGGAGGGCTCCCTGCGCTGCGATGTCAACATCTCCGTACGTCCGGTGGGGCAGGAGGCCTTTGGCACCAAGGTGGAGATCAAAAATATGAACTCCTTTAGCGCTATTCAAAAGGCGATCGAGTACGAAATCGACCGTCAGATCAAAGCCAACGAAGCGGGCGAGAAAATTCTGCAAGAGACCCGCCTGTGGGACGAGAGCAGCCAGCGCACCAAGAGCATGCGTTCCAAGGAGGGTTCCAGCGACTACCGCTACTTTCCCGAACCCGACCTGCCCCCCATTGTGGTGTCGGTCGAGCAAAAGGAGGGCTGGCTTGCCGAACTGCCCGAACTGCCCGCCCAAAAGCGAACGCGCTACGAGGCAGAATTTGGCCTCTCCCCCTACGATGCGCGGGTGCTCACCGACGAGCGCGCCATCACTGAATACTTTGAGGCTACTATGGCTGCTGGGGCTGACCCCAAACTCACCGCCAACTGGATCACCCAAGACATTGCCGCCTACCTCAACGCCGAACGGCTGTCCATTGAGGCGCTGCCTTTGACTCCCACCGCCCTAGCCGAGCTGGTACAGCTGATTGAGGCGGGCACCATTAGCAACAAAATTGGTAAAGACCTACTGCCTGAGCTGCTCACCCAGGGGGGCTCACCCCAGGCCCTAGTCGAAGAGCGAGGCCTGAGCCAGATTTCTGACCCCGCTCAAATTGAGGCCATGATTGACGAGGTTCTAGCCGCCCACCCCGAAGAGCTAGAGGCCTACCGCGGCGGCAAGAAAAAACTCCAGGGCTTTTTTGTCGGCCAGCTGATGAAACGCAGCGGCGGCCGCGTGGATCCAAAACTGAGCAATCAGCTGCTAAGTCAAAAGCTCAATCAATAGCAGTCGTAACAACTATTGGCAAAAATCAATAAGGGGTCTCACCCCCCATGCATTTTTTGGGCTACCATGGTAATAGATGCACCCTGATGGTAGGGAGAGCCGTTTGAGCTCTCCTTTTTTTTGTCTCTTTTTAGGCAGGCAATTTCTGCCGACCCATACCAAATCTTGGCTGAATAACCCCGGTTTGCAGGGGCGCAGCGGGCTACACCCCTACGGAGTTTCCGATTACGAATCGGGGGTTACCAAATCGGACTTTTTATAATTCGATCGCCCACCGCACCTTTCTAGGAGCCCTGGCCACAGTCGCGGCATCCAGGCTTGGGCCCAACCCTAAACCCGCTGGTCTAGCTGACCTCGGTCTGGAGTTGTGGTTCTAGGGGAAGATTGGCATCGATCTGGAGAGAGCTGAGGGTATTTCCAAAGGTCTCTGGAATATCGCCATGACCCCAGACCAGCTGGCGGCTCCCGGCGGACAGGGCAACCGACTGCGCCCCAGCAGCCGTCAGCCAAAGGGTTGATACTGGAGGTAGAGAAACAGGGCGATGGGGCCAGGGCGCGCTGCGTGAATTGCGGCCCGGCACAGGATTGACGGCTGCCAGGGCATGCATCACCCGAGGTGCCTCACGCAACGGGTCCACATCTGGCAGCCACAGTGCCGCGGCAAACCCCTGTTTTAGAGCATAGGCATAGAGCGAGGCCGCCGCTACCACGGCCTGCTCAAAACTGGCTTCGTCCCAACGGGCGGTGGTATTGAGGCCAATTAAAACTTCTCGACTGGCGGTTATGCTTTCTAGCTCGCGCACCCGCAGTTCGCCGTAGCGAGCACTGGTGCGCCAGTGAATCAGTCGGGTGGGGTCGCCCCAGCGGTAAGGGCGCAGCGATCGCGTCACCCCCTGGGTATCGGCCTTGGCCAGCGGACTGTAGCGCCAGTGCTGACCCTGGCGCTGACCCGCGCTATCCAGCATCGGGCAGCGCTTTAGAGCCAGCACCTGGGGGTATACGACCGCCGTAGCCGGAGCCTCAGCGGAGCGGCGACACCAAAACAGCCCCAGGGGGGCGGCGGTGCGCAGATCTGCCGTCTGCCAGCCATAGAGTCCCCGGCGAGTTGTCGGCACCTGGTAGCGCCATCGATGGCTCTGGCCCGGGGCCAGGGTGGCGATCGCCGCTGTCTGTACCGGGCCCAGCGGAGCCGGCAGCGGATCGATTAGCTGCACCAGGCTCTTGGTCTGGCGCTGCGAGTTACGCACCTGAAGCTCTATCTCTAAGGGCACCCCAGCGGTCACTGGGGTGAGGGGCGATCGCGTCACCACCAGCCCTTGCAGGTTGCGGGGCGGCAGCACCGCCGCAATCAGCAGCAGCGCCAGCATCACCCCGCTAATTACGTATAGCCAGCCAGCCAGCGTATTGGTCGCCGCCGCAAAAAAGAATAGCGCCAGCCCCAGCAGTAGCCAGCCTACGTAGGCTGGGTTGACCCAGCGATGCTCCAACCACTGCGTAAACCGTTTCAAACCCATTTCCCCTATAGGTGCGCGCCGCTGACGACTCTGCCTCAGCATACCCAAACGCTTTGCCAAGCCAGCGGTTTTCTCAACCAAAAGCGTCTACATCCTAACGCCCGGCAGGGGCAGATGAGATGTAGACGCTTTTGCATACCCAGCCAAGAGCTTGGGTTGAACTATATGGCTGGGTCTTCTAGATTTCGGTCGCCCTGCCGTTTGGGCGATCGGCCGCGATATAGCGTAGGCCGCTGTTTAGCGCTTGGCCAGCTTCTTAGACAGCTTGCGCAGGCGGATCGACTCTGGGGTGATTTCGACCAGTTCGTCGGGGCCGATGTACTCCAGAGCCCGCTCCAGGCTCATATCCACAGGAGTCTGGAGCTGCACCAGTTCGTCGCCGCCAGCGGCCCGGTGGTTGGTGAGCTGCTTACTCTTGCAGATGTTGAGGTCGAGATCCTGGTTTCGATTGTGCTCACCCACAATCATGCCCTTGTAGACCTTGGTGCCGGGGGTAATGAAAAAGATTCCCCGATCCTCAGCGTTCTTCAGGGCATAGAAAGTGGCGACGCCCTCCTCAAAGGCAATCAGCACCCCGTTGCGGCGCGACTCAATTTCGCCACAGAGCGGGCGATAGTCTGAGAAGCTGTGATTCATAATGCCTGCGCCTCGGGTCAGACGCATAAACTCACCGCGAAACCCAATCAGCCCCCGCGCTGGAATCACAAACTCCAGCGTGGCCCGACCGTCACCCATTACCCGCATGTCTTGCAGTTCACCCCGGCGCTGGCCCAGGCGCTCCATGCAGCCGCCGACGCCCTCTTCCGGCACATCGAGCACCAGCAGTTCGTAGGGTTCACAGGGCTGCCCGTTCACTTCCCGATAGATCACCTGGGGCTGAGTCACCTGAAACTCGTAGCCCTCCCGGCGCATGGTCTCAATTAAAATGCCCAGGTGCAGTTCGCCCCGACCCGACACCGAAAAGCGATCGGGGGAATCGGTCGGCTCTACCCGCAGGGCCACGTTGGTCTCGAGCTCGCGCATCAGGCGATCGCGCAGCTGCCGAGAGGTAACAAAGGTACCCTCCTGCCCGGCAAAGGGGGAGTCGTTGACCACAAAGGTCATCTGCAGGGTGGGTTCATCGACCTTAATCAGCGGCAGCGCCTGGGGGTTGGTGGGGCAAGTGATGGTTTCACCGATGTTGGCGTCGGCAAAGCCGGCCACCGCCACAATGTGACCCGCCGAAGCCTGCTCAATTTCAATCCGCTGCAACCCCTCAAACCCCAGCAGCTTAGAAATCTTAGACTTCACCAGGCTGCCGTCTTCTCTCACCAAAGCGGCCTGCTGCCCCGCGTTGATCACCCCATTGTGAATTTTGCCAATCACAATGCGGCCCAGGTACTCTGAATAGTCGAGGGTTGTTACCTGAATTTGCAGGGGTTTCTCAGGGTCGCCGATGGGGGGCGGTACATGGTCGAGAATGGCTTCAAACATAGGCTTCATGTCTACGCCCTCGTCCTCTAGCCGAGACTTAGCGTAGCCCGAGAGCCCCGAGGCAAACAGGTAGGGAAACTCGCACTGGTCGTCGTCGGCCCCCAGCTCAATGAACAGGTCTAATACCTTATCCACCGCTCCGTGGGGGTCGGCCTGGGGGCGGTCGATCTTGTTGACGACCACTATCGGGCGCAGACCCTTTTCCAAAGCTTTTTTGAGCACAAACCGGGTCTGGGGCATGGGGCCTTCGTTGGCATCCACGATTAGAATGCAGCCGTCTACCATGCCCAGCACCCGCTCCACCTCACCACCGAAGTCGGCGTGCCCAGGGGTGTCAATGATGTTGATCAACGTCTCCCCGTAGTGAACGGCGGTGTTCTTCGAGAGAATAGTGATCCCCCGCTCCCGTTCCAGGTCGTTGGAGTCCATCACGCAGTCAGGTACGGCTTCCCCTTCACGAAAAATGCCGGACTGCTTAAGCAGGGCATCGACCAGAGTGGTTTTGCCGTGGTCAACGTGGGCAATAATTGCAACGTTGCGAATGGGAAGCGTCATAACTGTGTAAAACCTTGGCGATAATAACCGGGCAACGAAACTACCCCAGAGCGCCAAACGTAAGGAAGCTCAAGACAAGTTTCGAATATGAAAAAATACTTAACAATTGTAGCTCATCAAACAGACTCCTGACGAGGGCCGTTTGCTTGAATTCAGATCGTGAAAAAGGGACGCCCTAGGGCGTCCCTTTTCAGCAATTTGGGGTGTAGAGGCTCTACATGGTCATGCCAGCGGCCTGTACCTTCTCCACCTGCTTTTTCTTCAGCACCAGCATGATTTGAGTTAACATCACCGCCGCCAGGAAGGCAACAAGACCCTTGATGCGGTTAGGGCTTTGCAGCACAATTTCGGTATCCATCTGGCCAAAGCCACCCACGTTGGGGTTGGTGGTCAGGGGCTTGCCCGCTTCCACCACGTCGCCCTCAGACACCAGTAGCTCGGGGCCAGCGGGAATAGTCTCGGTCACGGCGTTGCCCCCATCTGGTTGAATGGTGACCTGGTAGCCACCGGCAGCCTGGGGCTCGATCGCGGTGACGGTGCCGCTGACCGTGGCGTTGTAGACCGTGTTGTTGCTGGCCTGACCGGTGGGGTAAACCTGGCCTCGACCGCGGTTGCCGCCAACATGAATCTGGTATTTGCCAAAGGCCACCGACTTATCCTGGCCGGGATCGGGGGCCAGCACGGGGAAGACAATTTCCTGGTACTGCTCACCGGGCAGCGGGCCAACCAGCACGATGTTTTCCTGGGTGTCGCTGTAGGGTAGGAAGTAGGTGCTGCCAACTTCTTCCTTAAGTTCTTCAGAAATGCGATCGGGGGGAGCAATTTTAAAGCCCTCGGGCAGCACTACCACGGCCCCAACGTTGAGTCCGCCCCGGCTGCCGTCGCCTAGCACCTGCTGGGTGTTGAGATCGTAGGGAATTTCAACCTTGAGCTTAAACACAGAGTCGGGCAACACCGCCTGCGGTACTTCTACTTTGGTAGGCTTGGCCGCCAGGTGGCAGTTAGCACAGACAATGCGGCCCGTGGCTTCGCGGGGCACCGCGTAGTTTTCTTGAGCCCAAAAGGGGTACGCCTCGGCGGGCTGGGGAACCGCTAGCCAGCCAGCCAGCACCGTCAGAACCGCAGCGCAGGTGATGGCGAGGGGGCGCAGGCCGTTGATCAACAAAGAAAGTCTATTCATGCGTTCACAAGGTTATGTCATCTGGGGTTATGTCAACGGGGTGTGGCATCGTAGCTGGCTAACGCGCAGACTCAGCCTAAGCCCACCAGGGCGACTCGCCGGTGCGAAAGTCGGTTTCGGTCCAGTTGCTGAGGGTGACTTTGTCGTCGTCGGTGACGTCAGCATGAGCCAGGGCCAGGGACAAGGGGGCTGGGCCACGCACGACTTTGCCGGTGGCGTCGTACTGAGAGCCGTGGCACGGACACATAAACTTGTTCTCGCTGGCGTTCCAGGGCACTACGCAACCCAGGTGGGTGCAAATTGAGCTGATACCGTAGCTCTCTAGGGAACCACTCTCTTGGATTACCAGGTAGGTGGGGTCACCCTTGAGGCCCTGCACCAGCACGCGATCGCCCGGATTGTGGCTCGCCACAAACTGGCTGGCAATCACATCGTTGCCCAACTCGTTTTTGGCGGTTACTCCGCCCCCGGCGCTACCGCTGGAGGGGGGAATGAAATACTTGATCACGGGATAGAGCATCCCCCCCACAGCCCCAGAGGCAGCCCCCAGCAGCAGCAGGTTCATAAATTGGCGGCGTCCCAAATCGGGGACATCGGAGGTTCCAGAAGCTTGAGTCATAATCCAGACTGGTATACCTGTTTCAAATGAATAACAGCTAGCAACGGCGTAGAAAATTTACAGGCAAGACAACCCCAACGCTATCCAGTGACCGTAGCCGCTGTCGGGTGAGCATTGCCCCCTGCTGGGGAAACTGTCTTCCGCAAGTCGCCTTAGCTTAGCAAGCGGGTGCGCAACCCGTCACGCCAGCCCGGCAAACCCTTTACGGGGTACCAGTGGGGAGCAGCCCCGATGTCGTGACCGCGCCTCTAGCTTTACCAATCGTATTATTGCACCTTGCTGTTCTCAGAAAATCCCTGCCGAAGGTAAAAGCCAGGGGGCGATCGCCTCGTCACCATCCGCTTCCAGGAGAAATCAAGAGGAAAGTAGGCGAAAAAACAAATAAACAGGCGTTTTAGCCCAGCAGGAAGCATCTTGCTCGGCAATATCCTGCACTGTAGACAGATATAGCTATTTTCGGCGGGTGTTGTTCCGGGCTAAGCCAGGCTGACCGATAGGTCGTATCGTAAAGAAATGTATATAGTGTGACCGCCAGAGCAGAGGTAAAGCCGTGACCGGGGCAGATTTACAAGCGCTGTTAATCGACAAGTGGGGCTATTCCTTCGATATTCAGTTTCGGCGCACCCAAGGGAAAATCTTTCTCCAGGTCATGTGGCGGTACCTGGAGCAGGTCTCGTTTCCCCTCAGCGAAGAGGAGTACCTGGCCCACCTCAATCAAGTCATCCTCTATCTGCACGAGTGGGGACAGGTGGAGTACGTGCAGCGGTGGATTGCTGAAACTCGCGATCGCCCCCGCCTGGGCAAAGCCGTCAGCATACCCCTGCCCCTGGGCGAGCGTGCCCTCGAGTGGCTAACCGACGAATTTTAAGCCGCCGCCTAGGGCTGCCACCGTCAGCGCTCGTACAGTTCGATAGGCAGATGGTCGGGGTCTTGGAAAAAGACAAAGCGCTTGCCCGTCATTTCGTCGAGGCGGATCGCTTCAGTCGCCACCTGACAGGCCTGGAGGTGCTGAATCGCCCCCTCTAGATCGTCAACCACCAGGGCTAAATGCCTTAGACCTCGAGCTTCTGGCTGCGACGGTCGCGGCGGCGCATGGGGAAAGGAAAATAGCTCAAGTTGAATGCCATCGGCCAGGCGCAGGTCAAGCTTGTAGGACTGGCGCTCGGCCCGGTAGGTTTCTCGCACCACGGCGCAGCCCAGCACCTGGGTATAAAACTGCTTAGACTTGGCGTAGTCGCCGCAGATAATTGCAACGTGGTGAATCCCCTGACAAAAGGCCATTGCTGATTAAGATATTTGAGTGATACGCGCTTCAGGGTAGCGGTTTGCCCACCGGGGGAACCCTGGCCTCAGACCATACCGAAGCAGTATGGCGCAACAGCATTTTAAGGATAAATGCTCAAAAGCTTTTTAGACTGGAATGCTACGATTTCCTAGGTGAACATGCTCAGAGGGCCTGCTGTGATCCGTTCCGCCACTTTGCCGATTCAAACTCCGCCGCTGCCGCACTTTGGAGACAACAACCGTCTCAAGCTATTTTCTGGCTCTGCCAATGTCGATCTGGCGCGCGAAGTGGCTCGCTACCTGGGCCTAGACCTCGGCCCCATGGTGCGCAAGCGCTTTGCCGACGGCGAAGTTTATATTCAAATTCAAGAGTCGATTCGCGGCTGCGATGTCTACCTGATTCAGCCCACCTGCTATCCGGTGAACGATCACCTGATGGAGCTGCTGATCATGATTGACGCCTGCAGGCGGGCCTCGGCACGGCAGATCACGGCAGTGATTCCCTACTATGGCTACGCCCGAGCCGATCGCAAAACCGCCGGGCGCGAGTCGATTACCGCCAAGCTGGTGGCGAACCTGATGACCAAGGCGGGAGCCAGCCGCGTGCTGGCCATCGATTTACACTCTGCCCAAATTCAGGGCTATTTTGATATCCCCTGCGATCATGTCTACGGCACCCCGGTGCTCATCGACTATATCTCCAGCAAAAATTTAGAAGATCTGGTGGTGGTGTCTCCCGACGTTGGCGGGGTGGCCCGCGCCCGCGCCTTTGCCAAAAAGCTCAACGACGCTCCCCTGGCCATCATCGACAAGCGCCGCCAGGCCCACAATGTGGCGGAGGTGATGAACGTAGTGGGCGACGTGCGCGGTAAAACAGCGGTGCTGGTAGACGACATGATTGACACCGCTGGCACCATCTGCGAGGGGGCGCGCCTGCTCAAACAGGAGGGTGCCCACCAGGTTTACGCCTGCGCTACCCATGCGGTGTTTTCTCCCCCGGCGGTGGAGCGTCTGTCCGCCGGGCTGTTTGAAGAGGTCATTGTCACCAATACCATCCCGATGACGGCCACGCGTCAGTTCCCGCAGCTAACGGTGCTGTCGATGGCCAATCTGCTGGGAGAAGCCATCTGGCGCATCCATGAAGAAAGCTCTGTGAGCAGCATGTTTCGCTAGCGGCTTGCCTGCGCTGGTCATACCCTGAGAAAGAAGGGGGACGTTGCCCCCTTCTTTTGGACGCTTGCGGCTTTCCGCAGGGTTACGGGGGGTTATGGGGATCTCCACTTTTGCTACAAAAAATAGAACTTTTCAAACATCCCCCTAGTGGTCAGTCAAGTTAAATGCGACGGGTTATGGGTTGACGGTCTACGGTAAACGGTTCACGGCTCGCCTCAAACCGCTTACCGTGAAGCGTTTTCCCTAAGTCACATTTCCCGCCATTATTTTTTTGACTGAGCTCTAGTACTTGACCAAGCCGGTTTTGACAGGGGACAGCCGCTCTGGGTGCAGGGTCCAAGGTATACGGTCTACAGCTCACCTTGACCCTGAAACCGTGAACCGTATACCCCACTGCCCCGTCATCTTTAGCTTGGCAGTCTACTAGGTAATTCCCTGGCTGTTTTGGGGCAACAGGGTTAAACCGTTCCCCCGAGCGAATAAAATTGAAGTCTATGGAACCCAGTGGTTTCAGGTTTCTTCAACTCCAGCCAGGTAATTTATGAGAGCGTATCGGGCCGCCGCCGTACAGATGACCAGTGTGCCAGACTTGGCCAAAAATTTGGCCCAGGCCGAAGAGCTAATTGATCTGGCGGTGCGTCAGGGGGCAGAACTGGTCAGCCTCCCCGAAAATTTCTCGTTTCTGGGCAACGAAGACGCCAAAATCACCCAGGCCGACACCATCAGCCAGGCCAGCGAAGCATTTCTCAAAACCATGGCCCAGCGCTACCAGGTGACGCTAATCGGCGGCGGCTATCCCGTGCCCGCCAAAGAAGGGAAAGTCTTTAACACCGCGCTGCTGGTTTCCCCCGAGGGCCAAGAGCTGCTGCGCTACGAAAAAGTGCACCTGTTCGATGTCAACCTGCCCGACGGCAATACCTACCGCGAATCCAATACCGTCATTTCGGGCCACCTGCTGCCCGATGTGTTCCCCTCTAAACCCTTCGGCATTTTGGGCCTGTCGGTGTGCTACGACGTGCGCTTTCCAGAGCTGTACCGCCACCTTTCGCAGCAGGGGGCCGAGGTCTTAGTCGTGCCCGCCGCCTTCACCGAGTTCACCGGCAAAGATCACTGGCAGGTGCTGCTGCAAGCCCGCGCCATTGAGAATACCTGCTACATCATTGCCCCAGCCCAAACCGGCTTCCACAACGCCCGCCGTCAGTCCCACGGCCACGCGATGATCATCGACCCTTGGGGGATAGTGCTGGCCGATGCCGGGGTTGAAAAGGGGGTTGCGATCGCCGAAATCAACCCCGATCGCATTTCCCAGGTGCGCCGCCAAATGCCCTCATTGGCCCACCGGGTCTTTCCCTAAGATTTATCTCCTCCGGCAGAACAGTGCCTGGAACGATCCTTATGAACTCTTCAGCAGAAGTAATTTCATGTACATTGGACGGGACGAGTTGTAGCGGTCTGCATGGCGAATTGGATGAGTGCCCTCATCGGCAGCGACCTGATTGGCAATATTCCCACCGATTTTCTGTCGATTAAATCTACGGTTAGTCTCTGGCTGACAGAGATTCCAGAGGCCGAGGTAGAGCCTTTGGTTTTGGCCAGCGTTTTACTCAGTTTAATTGTGGTGTATCTGGCCGCCAAACTAGGCGGTGAGCTATGCGCCCGAGTGAATCTGCCCGCCGTACTGGGCGAGCTGGTGGGAGGCGTCATTGTCGGCGTTTCGGCTATGCACCTGATTGTGTTTCCCGAAGGTGGCGGTGAAGTGCAGTCGCTGCTGATGAATCTAGTGGGGATGACCACCGGGCAGGCTCCGGACGAGCTGCTGCGGGTCTTTCAGGGCGAAAGTGAGGTGATCTCTGTCCTGGCCGAGCTGGGGGTGATCGTGCTGCTGTTTGAAATTGGCCTGGAGTCAGACCTTAAAGAACTGATTCGCGTCGGCCCCCAGGCCGCGGTAGTGGCTATTGTCGGAGTCGTTGCTCCCTTTGCCGCCGGTACCGCCGGGCTGATTGCCCTTTTCGGTATCGACACAATTCCCGCTGTATTTGCCGGGGCAGCACTCACCGCCACCAGCATTGGCATCACCGCCAAGGTGCTGGCCGAGATGCAGCAGCTCAGCTCGAAGGAAGGCCAGATCATTATCGGAGCCGCTGTACTCGATGACGTGCTTGGCATTATTGTCCTAGCCGTAGTCGCCAGCCTGGCGAAAACCGGCGAAATTGAAATTCTCAATGTGGTCTATCTGATTGCCGGGGCCGCCGCATTTCTGGTGGGGTCAATCTTTATTGGCCGCCTGCTCAGCCCCTACTTTGTCATGGTGGTCAACCAGATGCGCACCCGTGGTCAGGTGATTGTCAGCTCGCTGATTTTTGCCTTTGTGCTGGCCTACATCGCCGCCGCCATTCACTTAGAGGCTATCTTGGGTGCCTTTGCGGCGGGCCTGATTTTAGCCGAAACCTCAAAGCACAAAGAAATTGAAGAGCAGATCAGCCCCATTGCCGATATGCTGGTGCCGATTTTTTTTATTACCGTCGGGGCACGCACAGATTTGAGCGTGCTCAATCCCCTGGAACCGAGTAACCGGGCTGGCTTGGTAATTGCGTCATTTCTGGTAGTGGTTGCCATTATCGGCAAGGTGATCGCTGGTTTTGCGATCTTTGGTCAACCCGGCATCAATCGCCTGGCGGTCGGGGTTGGTATGATTCCTCGAGGCGAGGTGGGTCTGGTGTTTGCTGGGGTCGGGGCAGCTAGCGGCGTGCTGACCGAATCCCTCGATGCGGCCATCATCGTTATGGTGATCTTCACAACGTTTCTGGCCCCGCCCCTGCTGCGGGTTGTGTTTAAAGAAGACGAGGGGGCGATCGCTCAATCTCTCAGTGAACCCGTCGTCGAAGAGGTGGAGTCTGCTCCGTAGGTCTTTTGGGGGGAGATTAACCGACTAATAACGTTGCTATACTGGGGATGCTTTTGCTGGTGTAGCTCAGTTGGTAGAGCAGCTGATTTGTAATCAGCCGGTCGCAAGTTCGAGTCTTGTCACCAGCTTCCAGGTAACACGGGTGAACCCCAGATAGCAGAATGACTAGGGCCATGGGATCGGCAAAGGTGGGCAAGGTCTCGCCCCCCGTCGAGGTCTTCGACTCCATCGCTCGATGGTCTAGACGCCCCCTAAAGATTCTTTTTATGGGGATTTGAAGGGCCGTCAGGAAATAGCCAGGCCAAGAACCCCACGCTGCTCAAGAGTAGCAGAGCCAGCACCAATGCCCCTGCCGGAACCGATAGCGCAACCATAGCAGACACCTCAGTGAGTTGTTCAACCTCACTGTATGGAGTAGGGATGGCTAAGCTGTGGCCAGGCTGTGTCAATCTGCCACAGTTTGCGCTCACGCCTGGGGCAGCGAGAAGCGAAAGGTGCTGCCCTGGCCCAGGCTGCTCTCGACTTCGATGTGGCCGCCGTGTAGCTCGACTAGGCGTTTGGTGATGGCCAGGCCGATGCCGGTGCCGCCCATGGTGGCGGTTTGAGCCTGGGGCGATCGCCAAAACCGATCAAAGACGTGGGGCAGTTCCTCCGGAGCAATGCCAGTGCCGGTGTCGGTGACCGCAATCCAGACCTGGTTGCCAGCGGCCTGGGCGCTGAGGGTAATGTGCCCCTGGCGGGTGTGCTTGATGGCGTTGCCCAGCAGGTTGACTAGAATTTGCTCCAGGCGATCGCCGTCGGCCAGCACCGGGGCCACATCGTCGTCGCAGCGCCAGCCCAACTGGGGGCCGTCTTCAGCGATCTGGCTGTCAAAGCGCAACAGCAGTTTTTCAAACAGGGGGGGCAGGGCGATCGCCTGCAACTCCAGCGGCAGCTGTCCCGCCTCGGCCTTTGAGAGCTCTTGCAGGTCATTCACCAGGCGCTCCAGCCTGCGGGTTTCGCGCACCAGCAGGTGGGTGGTTGCCGGGGTGAGCGCCTGGGACGACGCCTCTGACTCCTCCAGGTAACCCCGCACAATAGTCAGGGGCGTTCTCAGTTCGTGGGTCAAGTCTTCGATCAGCTCCCGCCGCCGTTCTTCCACATCTTGCAGGCTCAGGGCTAGACGGTTAAAGCTGCGGCTCAGCCGGGCCAGCTCGGGAATCTCGCTGCGGGGCACCTGCTCAGACCAGTTACCCGCCGCAAACTGACGGGTAATGCGCTCCATCTCGGTCAGAGGCTGGGTGATGCGGCGGGCCACCCAGTAGCTCAGCGCCGCCGCCGTCAGCCCGCCAACCGCGAGCGCCAGGGCTGTACTGCCACTCCAGGCGTTTTCAAACCCCCACAGCAGCTCTTCCCGTAGCTCATTAACCACCCGCCCCACGGTCGCCATCTGGTCTAAGTGGCCCGAAAACAGATGGTGCGACGCGGCCCGGCTAATCACGATAAAGCTGCCCACCCCCACCAGCATGACCACCAGGTGAGAGAAAAACAGCCGCCCTTGGAGCCCCACCCGCATCAAGCGTCATCCTCAAATTTGTAGCCCATGCCCACCACCGTTTTGATGAACTGGGGTTGCTTAGGATCGAGCTCGATCTTTTTTCGCAGGCGGGCCACGTGGGTGTCCACCACCCGTTCTTCGCCAAAAAAGTCGTTACTCCAGAGCTTTTCCACCAGGTAGGCGCGGCTCCAGGCGCGGCCTGGATGGCTGAGAAAGGTGGCCAGCAGATCGAACTCGATGGTGGTCAGATCGAGTTCCTGGGCGTGGCCATCGACCAGGTGGGTGGCTATATGGCGATCCAGGTCGAGGGTAAAGTGGGCGGTGCGATAGATCTGGCTCTGGGCCTCCTGGCGCAGGCTGCGGCGCAGCAAGGCACGGACGCGGGCCACCAGTTCGATGGGGCTAAAGGGTTTGACCAGGTAGTCGTCGGCCCCGGTGGACAGGCCAATCACCCGGTCAAGGTCTTCTCCCTTCGCGGTCAGCATCAAAATGTAGGGGTCGTAGGTGCCCGCCGCTTTGCGAATGCGAGTGCAGACCTCCAGGCCGTCTATGCCTGGCAGCATCCAGTCGAGGATGACCAACTGGGGCTGGTGGGTTTGCACCTGGCGCAGGGCATCGGAGCCGTCGCGGCTGTGCAGGCAGGCAAACCCTTCTTTTTCTAACAGCTGTTGGATGAAGCGAGCAATTTCGGCCTCGTCTTCCACGATTAAGATGGTTTGCGCCATTGCCTACACTGCGGGGCTAATCGGTAGTTGTGGATGCAAATACCCTAGCACTGCGGGGGCGAGAGCAGGCCTGCCGCTGCTGTTGGTGCGTACCCACGGCCTACCGCATTCGCTTGATGGCTCGCTGACGAGGCTTTTTCAAGACAAGCTTGACCCCTACGACCTCATCTCCTTCCCCTAGGTAGAAAACGGCCAGGGCACCTCCTCAACTGGCGAAAAGCTGAGCCAGTTGGACGACCCTACGACCGTCGCGATCGATTGTTTTACGACACCGCCGCCAAACGCTCAATACCTAAACCCATCTCCACCTAGAAAATAGCCAGAACAGGTGCGTCAAGCGAAGCAGTAACGCACCTGTTCTGGCTATCTGTTTAGAATGGGGCTATCGCTATGCTTGTCCCCAGAGTTCTCGCACACCTGCTTCGGGTAGCCAGCTGGCAATTTCCTGAATCCGATCTTCCGAGAGTTCGGCCTTTGTTGCAGAAAAAACGGCTTTTACTGCTTGCTTACAGGCCGCTGCTCGGGCTTCAGGGCCTTCGGGAGTTCTTTCTAGCCCACCTTCGTTGGCGGCTCGAAAAAAGAAGCGATCGGAGTCAATTTTGAAGATGCCAGGCCCTTGCCAAGGTGGACGCACTCGGCTGAGAAAGCCCACTAGGGGATTGGTGTCTTTCCATAGCTCAGTGACCTCCACTTGCAGCGTCTTGTCCTGGGTGGGTATGGCCTCTTCGTGCAGTTCATCGGCCACGCGATCGGCGGCTTCAGTTGTCATGAGATCACGCATGATGCGAAACACAACTTCAGTGAAGTCTCTGGCCTCGTAGGGGTCAGAGAATCCCCCGTCCGCCATAACCTTTGCTAGAAAAGGCCGATCCCGATCGGCGATCGCAGAGCGGGAGTTTTTGGCTTCGGTGGTATCAGCCGCCACTGGGCTACGTTCTGTCGTTTTATCTACCATTCTCGCTTCCTTTACTGCTGAGCAGTAGTCTTGACCTGAGTAAAGGTTACGAAAGTTTAAGCATCTGAGCGTCTCTCAGAAGTTCAGGCGCAGCCAGGTCAGAAGATAGAGTTTTGGCCAAAGCTGGCGGTAGATGTTAGGCGCTGTGATCGCAGCAGGAATGGACTGCTTTGTCTGCCCCAGGGTTTCTCCATGCCAGGTCAGGCGAAGGGAAATGGTTTCCAGGGAATCCATTCGGCCCAGAGTTGGGCCATGGTGCCATCGGCCAGGGCGGCGGCGATCGCGGCATTGAGTGTGGCATTCAGCGTGGGGTTGGCCTTGGGGGTGGCGATCGCAAAGGGCACCCGCGTCGGCAGGGTGAAGGCAATCTCCAGCGCGTCGTCCTCCTCAGCGGCCACCACCAGCACCAGTTCGTCGTCGATCAGCGCGTCGATATCCCCCGCTCGCAGAGCCGCCAGCATCTCCGGCAGCACCTGGTCGCTGCCGGGATAGGGCACCGCTGTCGCCCCAGGGAACCCATCGACCAGGGCGATGTTGGTGCTGTCTGCCAGGCCGCCCACCCGCTTGCCCGCCAGATCGTCTACAGAGGTAATGCCGCTGCCTTTTTTCACCAGTACCGCCTCGTCAAACAGGCCGTAGGGCTGGGTAAAACCCACTACCTGAAGGCGTTCGGGGGTAATCGCCTGGTTAAACCACACTGCATCGTAATGGCGGGTGCCGAGGCAGGTGTAGAACTCGGCCATGGGCAGGTTGTGCCACACCGGAGTCAGCCCCAGGGACTGGCAGATGGCGCGGGCCAGCTCGGGTTCGTAGCCAGTGCGGTGGCCGTCGGCGGTCAAAAAGCTCATGGGGCGGGCATCAAAGTCGCTGGCGGCGATGTGCAGCACACCCGGCTCAACGGTCAGCCCGGTCAGAGATTCGGCAGCGGGTAACGGAGGACACATAATCTTTGGGGGGAGAACTTATTATGACAAGTACATCCGGCTCCCCCAATTTTGTCAACCAAGTCGCGTCACATTCTGCCCCATAGGTTGTGTGAACCCCCATGTAGAGATTTGGTGGTTGTTGGGTTCCGCTAGCGCTCTACCCAACCTACGGAACTGGGCGGGCAAGTCGCTATCGGTAGGGTGGGTACTGACCACTACCCTCAGGTTCTCTGTCAATCAAGCGTCCTATCAGCCCAGTCAAGCCTGTCCCGTTCCCTGTGTTTCCTGCACCCAGAACCTCTGTTTGCAATGGACTATCAACCGATTCAACTCACCCCCGAGCAGATTCAGCAGTTCCAGGACGATGGCTTCTTGATCCTGGAAAACTTTCTGCCACCCGACTACGCCCAGCGCCTGGCCAGCCGCCTGGAGCCGATGTTCCACGGCGAGTTTGAGACCGGCATTTTCCCCGACGAGTGGCACTGGCGACCGCGCATGAGCCTGCCCGACATCACCCGCGAGATCTGCAACGGCTGGAAGTGCGATCGCACCATCGCCAGCCTGGTGCTCTCCTCAGAAATTGGCCGCCTCAGCGCCACCCTAGCGGGGTGGGAGGGTGCCCGCATCGGCCAGGACAGCCTGTGGATGAAGCCCCCCGGAGCCCAGGCGATCGCCATGCACCAGGACGGCGTCTACATCGACTACCTGAACCCCGCCGAAATGATCACCTGCTGGGTGGCCCTCGATCGCGCCACCGCCGCCGACGGCACCCTGGTCTACGCCCGAGGCTCTCACAAGTGGCCGATCTCCCATGTAGAAGGCGAATTCCACGCCCCCACCAAAGACTACCGCTGGGCCATGCTGCAAGCCGCCGAGAATGCCGGCGTGACCGAACCGGAGTTGGTCGTCGTCGATGTGCCCGCTGGCGGCTGCGCCTTTCACCACGGGCGCACCTGGCACGGCCTCGGCCCCACCACCCGCACCGAAGGCATGTTCCGCAGCATTGGGTTGCATACCATTCCCGCCAGCGCCCAGTTTCACCCCACCAACCCCCAGGGCTACATCTACGGTCGCTATAAGCGGGTGGGCCACACCGAAATGGACGAGAGCTTTTTCCCCATTCTCTGGCGCAGCGACGGCTACCGCAGCCCCCACCTGGCGGCGTATTGCGACGACCCATTGGGGAAGGCCATGGCGATCGCCTGACGATTTTGGATTGGCGATTTTGGATTTTGGATTGTTGGCGAAGTACCCCGGCGGTGGGTTACGGCCATAGCGAAAGCGATCGCCTTCCCCAAAAGCTATCTGTGGCCTAACCCACCAAAATCCAAAATCCAAAACGTCCCTCACTCCCCCCCCCCCAGGGCAGACACACGGGTCTGCCCCTACCCATTCACCCCCCACCCATCCACCAACTACTCCCCACTCCCCATGTCCACCAAAACCTGGAACGGCCTCCCCTTTACCGGCCTCAGCGAAGACTTCGACCCCCAGTGGCTGCTGACGCCCGAACAGCAGGCATTGCAGGCGAGGCTGATCGAGCTGTGCGCGCAGGTGCTCAGGCCCAATGCGATCGCCTCCGATCGCGGCCTGATCTACCCCCGCGACAATTTCAAAGCCCTGGCCTCCCTGGGATTGCTCAGTCTATTTGTGCCCAAAGCGTGGGGCGGCCTGGGCGAAAACCATGTCTGCGCCGCCATGGTGGTAGAAACCATCGCCCGCTACGGCTGCCCCAGCACAGCGATGTGCTACACCATGCACCTGGGGGCGGTGGCGGCGGCCCTGTTTCGCGCCCACGACAGTCCAGAGTTGCAGAGTTTGCTGAAGCGGTTGGACAGCGAGGTGCTGATCGGCACGCTGTCCTATTCCGATCCCGAGACGGGCTCCCACTTCTGGTATCCCGTATCGTCTAAGGCGACGGCTACCCCCGACGGCTGGCAGGTGAACAAAAAGGCGTCGTGGACGACTTCGGCGGGGTTTGCCGACTGGTACATTGTGCAGACCACCAGCCCCCACTTCAACGGCGATTTCTCTGACCTGTCCTGCTTTTTGATCTACGCCGACGAGGTGCAGGCCGAACCCCACAAATGGGACGCCCTGGGCCTGCGCGGCAACCAGTCGGGCACGCTGCTGGTGGATGGGGTGACGGTACCGCGCGATCGCATGGTTGGCCCCGAGGGCGACGGCACCGCCTCCAACGACGAAATTGTCGATCCGTTCTTTTTGCTCTGCTCGTCGGCCTGCTGGAATGGGATTGCCCTGGGGGCGATCGACATTGCCAAGGCCCACGTTACCCGCAAAAAGCACGTCGATGTGGGCATGCGCGTGGCCGACTACCCCACCATTCAGGACTACTTCGGCGAGGCAATCATGAACACCAGCGCCTGCCGCATGTTCACCTTCTCTATGGGCCAGCTGATGGATCAGCTTACCAACGGGTGCGACTGGTCAGTCCATGCGGATGTGACGGCCCTGCCCCGCGCCGCCTACCTGCACTGGTACTGGCAGATCAAGTTCGAGGCGGCCAAGAATGTGGCCCATGTCTGCGACAAAATGCTCCACGCCTGCGGCGGCTCCGGCTTTAAGAAGGATATGGAAATCGAGCGCTACCTGCGCGACGGCAAGGCGGGCTGGGTGATGGGGCCGACCAACGAGGTGCTGCGCCAGTTTGTCGGCAAGTCGGCCCTGCTGGGCTTCGACTCTTTGGACTACTGGAACCAGTCGGTGAACGAGCGAGTGCTGCACAACGAGCTGAAGAAGATGGACGCTGACGCCAAGCGCAAGCTGGCGGAGTCGCTGCTGGCAGATTTGGAGGCAGCCGAAACCGCTGCCCCCATTCCCATCGCCGCCGCGTAGGGTGGGCACCCGCTGACCCAGAACTCGGGGTTCTGCGGTAAGCCCACATCCTCTGGTACGCCCGGGCAGAACCCCGAGTTCTTTCCTGCTGACTTTCTCCATCCTGCCTATTTCCCCGTCGGGGCGCACTGCTGTGCACCCCAACCCCCGACCTAAACCAACTACCCCCTAGGAGCCGTATCCCATGACCATTGCCCAAGAACGTCCCACCGCGATCGCCGTTGCCCACCCCCTCGAACCCCTCACCCCCGAGGAGATCGCCGCCGCCGTCGCCATTCTGCGCGAGGAAAAATCCCTCGGGGCTAGCACCCGCTTTGCCACCGTCACTCTGCATGAACCGGCCAAGGAAACGGTGCTGGGCTTCAGGCCGGGGGATGCGATCGTGCGCGAGGCCTTTGCGATCATTCTCGATAACGCGACGGCCCAGACCTACGAGGCGATCGTCTCGCTCACCGAGGGTACTGTCATCTCCTGGCAGCACATTCCCGGCGTGCAGCCGCCGATCATGCTGGATGAGTTTATTGAGTGCGAGAACGCGGTCAAGGCCTGCCCGGAGTTTATTGAAGCGATCGCCAAGCGTGGCATCACTGACCCCAGCCTGGTCATGGTCGACCCCTGGTCGGCGGGCAACTACGGCCTTGCCGACGAAGACGGCGTCCGCCTCTCCCGCGCCCTCTGCTGGGTGCGGGCCAACCCCACCGACAACGGCTATGCCCGCCCCATCGAGGGCGTCATTCCCGTGGTGGATCTCAACAAAATGGAAGTGGTGCGGGTGGAGGACCACGGCGTCGTGCCCCTGCCGCCCCAGGCCGCTAACTACTCCCAGGAGTACATCAAAAACTTCCGCACCGACCTCAAGCCCCTGGAAATCATTCAGCCCGAAGGCCCCAGCTTCACTGTCGAGGGCCACCAGATTTCCTGGCAAAAGTGGAAAATGCGCATCGGCTTCACCCCCCGCGAGGGGCTGGTGCTCTACACCGTCTCCTACACCGACGCGGGCGAAGAGCGCCCCATTCTCTACCGCGCCTCGCTATCAGAAATGACCGTGCCCTACGGCGACCCCCAGCCCCACCACTACCGCAAAAACGCCTTCGACGTAGGCGAGTACGGCGTCGGCACCCTGGCCAACTCCCTCAAGCTGGGCTGCGACTGCCTGGGCGAAATCTACTACTTCGACGCTTTCATGACCAACTCGCGCGGCGAGGTGGCCCAGATTGAGCACGCCGTCTGCCTCCACGAAGAGGACTTTGGCATTCTCTGGAAGCACGTGGACTGGCGCACTGACGAGACTGAAGTGAGGCGATCGCGCCGCCTAGTGGTCTCCTTCATCGCCACCGTGGGCAACTACGAGTACGGCTTCTTCTGGTACTTCTACCAGGATGGCACCATCCAGTACGAGGTCAAGCTGACGGGCATGCTCAGCACCGCCGCTGTCCCCCCCGGCGAAGTGCCCAAGTACGGCACTCTGATCGCCCCCCAACTCTACGCCCCCGCCCACCAGCACATCTTCAACGTGCGCATGGATATGTGCATCGACGGCATGCAAAACTCGGTGTATGAGGTGGACGTAGAACCGGAGGAAGACGAAACCCTCAACCCCTACGGCAACGCCTTCTACGCCAAATCCACCCTGCTTGCCACCGAGCAGCAGGCCCAGCGCCTGATCGACCCCATGAAGGCCCGCTACTGGAAGATCGTCAACCCCAACGAAACCAACGCCGTCGGCTACCCCACCGCCTATAAACTGATGCCCGGCGAAAACACCCTGCCCCTGGCTCGCCCCCACGCCAGCGTGATTAAGCGCGCCACCTACATGACCAAGCACCTGTGGGTGACCCCCTACGCCCCGGACGAAAAGTTTCCGGCGGGCAACTACCCCAACCAGCACCCCGGCGGCGACGGCCTGCCCCAGTGGACGGCGGGCGATCGCCCGGTGGAGAACACCGACCTGGTGGTGTGGTACACCTTTGCCCACACCCACATTCCCCGCGCTGAAGACTGGCCGGTGATGCCCACCGCCTACGTGGGCTTTATGCTCAAGCCGCTAAATTTCTTTGACGAAAACCCCGCCAACGACGTACCCCCCGCCGCCAGTAAACACAGCTGCTGCAACTGATCGGCCTTCAGTATTTCCATGATTTACTATGGGAATGCTGAGGTCACTGTTTCTGGGGCGCTGTGATGACAGCCCAATCGCAAGCTGAACCTACGTTACGAGAGCTTGCCGACAAGATCGACAAGCTCTCTACCGATGTTGAGCGCTCTAACGGCAAGTTTGATAACTACCAAAAGGCTACCCAATGGGTGGTGCAACTGGCGTTTACGCTGATTGCCAGCGCCACTCTCACAGTGATTCTTTCTACGGTATTTAAGCAATAGTGTGCTCGTCAACAGCTTTGAACGGCACAATGACGAGTCTCGTCGCAGTTCGTGGGTTTCATTTGGCGATGCTAAAATGCGGCTATGAACACAGCACATCCAGATATCGTGGTCGTCGGCCCTGATGGGGAGTACCTGATGATCGTCGAGGTCAAGCTCGGCGACAGTAGCTCTCGACGACAAGAAGCTTTTAGGCAAATGAAGCACCTGATGGCTTCTATGGGCTGTTCTGTGGGCCTAGTTGTACTGGGTGAGTATGTTTTTCTTCTCCGTGATTCTTTAGAAAAGTCACACGGTGAATCGATTGATGTGGTTGGTGAAGCGAAGCTTCCAGATTCTCTACTGCCCTCAGCCGATGAGTCTTGGGGAGGTGTTCGCAGTCTTGAGTTTGAGGCGCGGGTTCAACAGTGGCTTGAAAAGCTAAAGCACACTGCTAATTCAGACGTGTTGCCAGATGATTTAGGAGAGCTTTTGGGAGAGCCAATCCTAAGTCTCATCCGAATTGGTGAAGTTAGAGCTGCTGGCCCCAGGTGGAGTAGACTTGCCAGTAAAATGGCTGTCAATGTATAGGTTGGACGGCATGACAGCAAAACTAAATACAGCAACTACATAATAATAAATGTCCACTACGTTTCACTCAACCCACTTCTGCGATTGACTTCTTAATGGCATGAATCAGCGCTTGTCGATGTCTTTACATCCAACCTGAGTAACTTCGGTCAATTTGCTGTACTCGAATCACTGGATTGCTTGTGTGGAAGTACTTTATGACAACCTCTCAATGTGCTTGAGTTGAGGGATCAAACAAGTCATAATACTAGTGTCCGGGATCTAGCCTTGAGGATCAAGGCCAAACCACCCTATAGTTGGGGATTTGAAGGATGGCTACGCTAACTAGAAGAGCTAAGAGTAAATCAGCTAGAGGACTAGCTCTTTCCAGCTCACTGAAGGGGCGTGAACCTGAAGCCATTAATACCGAGGCTTTGAGAGGTATCATCTCTTACCTTAGCTACTTATATTCCGAAGGCGAAATTAGCGATAAAGCCTACAAAGCTCTTGTTTCGCAAGTATTATCTACTTTTGTCGAGAACTCGATCCGGTTTAAGATTGAACGGATTCTAGATAAGCTTGATCAAGAGCTTGAAAAAGCTGAAGAAGTGCTTTTGGATGATATTTTAGTTTAAATTTTGCTTGAAGAATGAAGAAAGGCTATTTACATGGGAAATGATGACTTCTCAGAAAAGCAGATTGCTCCAAGTTCTGCTAGGTCTGAGGAAGAAGCCAAGTCAAAATTAGATGAGCAAGAAGAAGACAGTAGAGAGGCTATACCAGCTGAAGTAGCCGAAGCTCTTGAAGAACTACCTCCCGAGCAAAGACGGATGGTATCTTCTATGTTTCTCTCAATGAGCCGCATGTCGTCTTCACGATCTTCAGCTCTTGACAAGAAAATCACTCCAGAGCATATATCTCAAACGATTAACAATCTTGAAAAAGAGAATGAGCGAGATTTCAAGAGAAGCCAGTCTGGTGAAACGACTAAAAGACTTGGTATGGGAGCAATCCTTGTTTTGGTTCTAATGGTTTTTGGTTATGCAGGTTTAACTAATGATAAAGACCTCGCAGAAAAGGTCATCATTGCAGGCATTTCAGGACTTGGTGGTTTTGGTGCTGGTGTTGCAGTAAACAGAAAAGAGCCTTAGCGAACGAGCAAACTTACAGAAGAGATTAGTAATCTAACTCATTAGTAGAGAAAAATTTTCTACATAAATTTCTGCCAGATGATCTTAGGGCTAATGCGTAAGTTCGGTGGCGCGATCGCAGAACCCAGCACAAACAACTCTGCCTTGCTACAGCTGTTCAGGTTAGGTAAAACGTAGTGGAACTAACCTACCCTGCTTTCACATATTACTTTTTATAATTTTTGAGAGTCAAATTCAACCAAAATCGCCGCTTCATCTAGACCACGGATTACATTGTCAACAATCAGGCCGCGACGGACTCTATTAATTCGGTCATTCGACGCCTGAATAGCTGCCTTGTAGTAAATCCCATGAATAGTTTTCTCGCTTAGGCTAGATTCTTCTACTTTCTGGTAAAAATCCTCGAGAGATTCTACCGTTTCATTTGGTTGCAAGTTTAATTTACTCAGATGAAGTGCACGATCTATTTCAGAAAACAATGTGAACAAATCTGCCTTCTTCCAAACCCTTGACTTAGGCGGGAATCCACATTCCTCAATGAAATCTATAGTATCCGTTATTCTGGCACTAATTACATCTGCCACAGGAAAATCATCATTATATCGACTTAGTAGCTCTTCAAAGGCGTCATCTCTGTTGAAGTATCCTTGGAGCATCGTTGCAACGATAGAGAGAGCAAATCTGAGGTCACCCATTCTTTTGTAGTCAAGGGCATTAAAAACTTTATGTTGCTCAAAAAAACTGGATTGAGCAAAATCCTCACAGAAAGACTTCAGCTTTCCGGCATATACCGCATTGTTGACCTCGATATCCAAAAGTGAGTATTTGGTTGCATTAAGCCTTCTGAAAACTTCAATAATTTCATCCCTCGAAAGCGATCCGAGATCGCGAACGGCTACATCATATTGCAGGAATGCTCTCTTGCCATCTTGATCGAGTTCTTTGTAGCCTTTTATAGTGGTGAGCCTAAGATCGGGATCACCATCAAAATATTGAATAAGGGTACTGACTCGTTGGAGACCATCAACTAAGAGTTGTGTTCCCTCACCTGTTTCGAGGTCTACATCTCCATCAGCAAAGTAAATTTCTGGAAACGGATAGCCACGCAAAACAGTGTCAAGAAAATGATTTTTGTCGTCTCTCGACCAAACAAGTCTTCGTTGAAATTCGGGACGAGGAATAAGCTTGCCTTCCTTCACTAAAGATATTAATTCTCTTACTTTTTTATTGGTTGGCGCTGTTTTCATGATGACTCCAAAATTGCTTTACACCGTGCTATACCACGCGCTTGATATTTTATGAGAAATTCAAGATCTCGATATAATGCTCCACTAAGTTTTCTTCTGTCGAAATGCGTAGAAGCGGTAAGTCCTCGAATGGAATCTTGCCAAGTATCGTACGTCCTTAATCGAGCTTCTCGAGGAACATGATCTGGCCTAATCCATCCATAAACAAGATAGTCACCTAGCTTGTGCATGCGATGTGGCATCCATGGCTTTCCAATTGCATAAGCAGCCAATTCATCCCAGATCACATCAAAAAGAAGGGGTGAGATAAAGGCTATATCTATGTCTGAATTGCCATCAAATGGACGAAATGCAGGCAGACTAGCTTGTTCTTTACGCCTTTTCTCAAACAAGCCAAACCCTAGCTTTGCAGATCCAACTATTGCAATTTCATGAAATCCTATGCCGATTCCGGTAGCTTTTGATACAGTGTCTTGTATAATTCTGATTTGTTTTTCGGTGATATAAGTGCTTTCAGCTTGAACAATATATTTCTCAACGAAATCCCGCGGCTCTTGAGTCAAAATTTCCGATTTTAGCTGGCCTATTTCCATCATTCTTTAAATGCCAATCAAAATGGCGAGTAGCTTTCTACGCTTGTACACCTGAATATCCTTCAGGAATAGCTGGGTCAGAAACTCATCGTTAATATTAGCCAATATAGATTATGTTCTCAAAATCTTCTCCACGGTTGACGCCGAGTGTCTGTACCACTATGCTCATACACTAAGCCGTTCATCCCGAGCGGTCACCATACAGAACTCGAAAACTTTGGCGCTATCCGTTGGTGGTGACACACCAACGGAAAGCTAACCCCGCAAGTCTACGGCGCAGATTGCGAGGCTAAGGTCAATGGTACCCTAGCCCCCTCAGTTTGCATTTCAAGCGTGGGCGCTAGGGTTTTCGCGTTCTGTCTTCCTACACCACAACCGGAGACAGAACCGATGTTTGAATACCTCGAACCCGACGCCAGTGGCGCGTCGAACCAGCCCCCTGCCCAGCCCTCCCGGCCCCATCCCCGCCCAGAGAAACTGCGCCACTTGCTCTACGGCAGCCTGGCAGGCATAGAGCGCACCATCAAAATCCTCCACGCCTACGGTTACGCCGATCCCAACGACTGGAGCGACCCCATCCCCGTGCCCCCCAGCGCAGACCAGACCGCAGCATCTAGCGGAGCCTCGCCCTGGATGGTCATTTTGACCAAAACCCTGCTGATTGAGTAAGCGCCTTTGCCCCTAGAACCGGGTTGCCCGGACTGTAGCCCACCTTTGGCCAAAAGCCACGGGTAGCCCGGTTCTGTCCGCCGCTACCAAGCAGAGCCAGTCCAGCAAAGCAAAAATACGCCTGCTGTTCAAAAAAGCGGAATGGCTGTCTGGGATGTGCTGTCAGGACATTGCCCTAGGGGAATTCAGCCCTATGGGGTGTTGGCAATTGCAGATGCTCTTTTTAGGCTGAAATAAGCGAGCTGCGGCCAGTTGGCTGATCCAGGCTGTTTGATTGGCAATGGCGTGGGTTGGGCTGGCCGGTAGCGTTGGGGCGATCGCCCCAACGCTAGGCAAAAGGTTAGGAGATTCAGGATGAGAACGTGGAATCAACTGTTTGGCCTCATGAGCTTTGTGGCGGCGGCGGGGCTAGCGCCCTACGCCATTGGGGGTCTGCTTCAAAACCAGCCCTACGCCTCAGCATCCTCTATCTTTACGTCTCCTACGATCTTTGCCGACTCAACTAGAGCCGCTGAAGAAGTTGTTTGGTTAGAGATTAGCCTCAGCCAGCGCCGAGTTACCCTTTACGAGGGAACCAAGCGCGTTGAGCAATACCCAATCGGTATTGGCAGAGCTGGATGGGAAACACCTGTCGGTACGTTTCGAGTGCGCCAAATGCAAGAAGATCCTATCTGGATCCATCCCTTCACCGACGAGCGGATTCCAAATAATGACTCACGCAATCCTCTGGGCACACGGTGGGTTGGTTTTTGGACCGATGGCCATGTTTGGGTAGGCCTGCATGGCACCTCTGCCCCGTCCTCCGTAGGAACCGCAGCCTCCCACGGCTGCATTCGCATGCACAATGCGGATGTAGAGGCTCTATTTGCCCGCATTGAATTGGGCACCCCGGTCAGAGTTGTGCCCTAGCCCAGATGATTTCACCCTCGCCAACCTACTGCGATCGCGGTTGCAGATAAGAGAATCCCCCAAAGGGGATTTTTGTCTCCACGGAAATGCCAAACTGCTCAGCCATCCTACGGATTGTGCAGGCTGGTTGTGCAGGAGGTACTTTGCCTGACAGGCCGTTTTCAACTTGAGGGGTTAGGCCATTGCTCCGAACCTCATCCCCAGAAGAATTGATGTACACACAAATTCAGCGCTGCGGCGGGAGAATGTCACCCCGATCGCAGCGCTGAATACGCATCTACGTAAACGACAAAATTTTACTTTTGTCGTTCCCTAAGACTTAGCTACCGTAGAAGCTAAGCACACTACCTCAACTACCACAGAGCACGGACGCCATTGTCGCCATTGTCGTCAAATTGAGCGTCGTCAAACTGATCGTCTTGCTGCTGCTGAGTGGTACCGGGCTGCTGCTGACCCGCACCAGGGGTACCGGGCTGCTGCTGAATGGTGCCGGGCTGCTGCTGACCCGCACCAGGGGTGCCAGGCTGCTGCTGAGTAGTGCCGGGCTGCTGCTGACCCGTACCAGGGGTACCGGGCTGCTGCTGCTGAGTGGTACCGGGCTGCTGCTGCTGAGTGGTGCCGGGCTGCTGCTGACCTGTACCAGGGGTACCGGGCTGCTGCTGCTGAGTGGTGCCGGGCTGCTGCTGACCTGTACCGGGGGTACCGGGCTGCTGCTGCTGAGTGGTGCCGGGCTGCTGCTGACCTGTACCGGGGGTACCGGGCTGCTGCTGCTGAGTGGTGCCGGGCTGCTGCTGACCTGTACCGGGGGTACCGGGCTGCTGCTGGGTTGTTGTACCAGGGGACTGTTCACCGCCGCCAACTTGAGCCGTAACACTGGGCATGCCCACCAGTACACCTGTGACCAAAGCTCCAGCGGCACCAGTCAAAGCGAGAATAAGGCGATTTTGAGCGTTCATAAGATACCTCGTGCAATTGATTTCAACTGAGCTCAATTAAGAACTCTGGTTAAAAGCTTAAGGAGGCTCATCCTCGACCTTATCTGTCAATGGTTTGGCATTGTTTTTGGGCTGTCTGGTTAGATTAGTAAAATCAACTCATAGTCACAGGAAAAAAGTAAGCCTTAGAAACTCGGGTGGGCAGCACTCCAAGGCCGCCCACCCCCTGAGCGCGCAGAGCTTTAGGCGGCGGTGCTTTAATGCCTTACGGTAACGGCAGTACCTAGCCTGACCTGCTGATATAGCGCTTCAAGATCGGCTCTGTGCATGTGGAGACAGCCGTGGGATGAATTTCTGCCCACCGTTGCAGGGTTGCGAGTGCCGTGGAACCCAATCCAGTTGTTGCCGTCTGTCCAGAAACCAATCCACCGCGTGCCCAGGGGATTACGGGCATCGCCGCCGGGAATTCGTTGTCCATTGAATGGACTGATCCAGGTGGGGTGCTCGCGCATCTGCCGCACTTGAAATGTGCCGACTGGAGTTTCCCAGCCGGCCCGGCCCACCCCAACGGGATAGCGATTGGTAACAGTTTCACCCTGGTACACTAGAACTTCACGTCGCCGTAGATGAATTTCTAAGCGCACATCTTCTGCCGCTGGGGCCAGCGCCAGAGTTGAGTCGGTCGCAGGAGTGACCGCATCGGCCTGGGCAGAGAGCGCTTGACTGCTTTCGCTCAGCAACACCGCTGTCTGAGGCAGCGGGTTAGAAAATTGGCCTGTCGCCTCTGGTTCAGAGACAGGGCTCCTGGTGGCATTGGGCCAATAACTAGAGCGAGCCTGATGGGCCACAGGCACGGTTAAGCTCAGCACCAAAGCTAGCCCGGTGAGATTGATGAGGCGGTTTAGCATAGGGAATCTAAGTCGCGATCGCGCAAAAAGCAGGGGTGACAAAATGTTGCAAGTCTTACACAAAACTGAAAACAGATAGTATCTAGTCAGTGCGTCAACAAGCAGAACAAGCCGGTAACGTCCAGTCTTCGCTGGCGACGATTGAGCATTCACAAAATCGCGAGAATTACCTCTTGCCCAAGGCAGATTTTACCCAAAATGTCAGGCGCAGATAACATTAAAGTGATTTTCCGCTGGCAGCAGCTGTAGACAGCCATCCTGAGCGCCCAGGGTGACAGTAACTAAATTCGTTTTTCGCCTGACCTAACCATGACCAGACGCCATCGCCGCCGCCTGGGGATGAATGGCTGAAATAGTTCCAAAGCTCTCAAAATATCGAGATTTCTGAGGGCGATCGCAGCATTTCACCATAAATCACGCCCAAATTCGCCCCTTTAACGAGCTAAAACTAGAAACGACGGATTTTTACAAAATTTATCTAGGAAGCCATTGATCGGGTCGAGAACGCTGCTCGGCTGGGAAATGGCTTTATAGCCATAGTCACGCTGGTTAGGACACCAAAAGATTCCGAAACGTTCAAACGTTTGAACGTTCATCTAAAAACCGACAGTTTTGTTTAAGGGCGATTTTAAGCTGGCTCTTGTACTCGCGATCGCCCACTACATAGGCCCCAAACCGCTCCAGATGCGGATTCATCATCTGGGCATCAAACAGGGCAAAGTGCCGCTGGCGCAGGTGCTCCACCAGCTTTACCATGGCCACCTTAGAGCCCTCAGAAATGCGAAAAAACATCGACTCACCAATGAACGCCCCGCCGATGACTAAACCCAAAATGCCCCCCGCCAGCTCGTCGCCCTGCCAGGTCTCAAAGCTGTAGGCCCAGCCCGCCTGGTGCAGTTCGCTGTAGACCTGCTTGAGTTCGCTTGAGATCCAGGTGGTATCGCGATCGGCACAGCCGCTGACCACCTCCTCAAAGGCCTGATTGACGGCGACTCGAAAGCGGTTTTGGTTGAGCGATCGCCGCAGCGACCTGGGATAGCGAAAGCGATCGTCCAGGGGAATCAGCGTGCGCTGGCGACTGGCGTACCAGCCCAGGTCATCGCCCTCGCCGTCGGCCATCAAAAAATACCCCTGGGAGTAGCCGCGAATGATGGCATCTAGGTCGTACTTGAGGAAGGTCACGGTATTCTCAACGGATGGGTGCTCACGGGGGCTCAACAGATAGGTGAGTGATGATTCTTTACGCTCAGCCGTCAGCCTCCCAAGGCAAGAATCGAAGACGGTAGTATTGAGTGTACAGAAGGTTCTCCCAGGTTTCCTCAGCTCCACAATGACTGATCCCCTTAGCCCTATTATGCTGCCACCCCCGGAGGATGCTCAACAGGAGGGGCAATGGCTCAAGTCTGCTCTGCTCACCTGGCTCAATGCGGAATATCTACCAGAACCAGCCAACCGCACCATTGCCGAGCGCGTCTCCCAGGTGTTTGTGCGCCAGCGCATGGAGGGCGAAAACGACGTGGGTTCGCTAGTCATGGCCATTTTGACCGAGCTGCAAGCCTTTGACTTTTCGGAGAGTTTCTACGGCGAGTTTACTGTGGCCAACGCCGTCGGCGACCTGCTGTTTGACAGCCTGGGCATCGATCGCTGCTGCGGTCGCTCCACCACCCTCGAAGCCAGCCGGGTCGGTTCGCTATCCGATGGCGACAATGCCGAGAGCGACATCCTCTAACCTACAGCGATCAGTCGTTATCCTAGATCTATGACGACCCTGACCCTAACCCTCGATCCTGTAGTGCGGCTCACCCGCGCACAGTTCTATGAGCTGTGCAAAGTTAACCACGACATTCGCCTTGAGCGCAGCAGTACAGGAGATTTAATTCTCATGCCACCCACAGGTTGGGAGTCTGGTCGTCAAAATTCTAAGCTCAACTTACGGGTGGGTACCTGGGCCGAACAAGATGGCACAGGCTTTGTTTTTGACTCTTCTACCGGGTTCTCGCTCCCCAATGGAGCCGATCGCTCGCCCGATGTCGCCTGGGTAGAAAAAACGCGCATTGCGACCCTGGCCCCAGACCCCGCCCGGTTCTTACCCCTGGCTCCCGACTTTGTGATCGAGCTGCGGTCAGCTGCCGATAAGCTAGCCACCCTACAGCACAAGATGGCCGAGTATCGCGACTGTGGGGTGCGGCTGGGCTGGCTGATTGACCCCCAGGAGAAACGGGTAGAAATCTATCGCCTAGGGCGACCTACCGAGTATCTCAGCCAGCCCGATCAGCTGTCTGGAGAAGATGTGCTGCCCGGCTTTGTGCTCATGCTGGCCGAGATCTGGGAATAGAAAGTGGTGTGGTTTCACACCGATCGCTAAATGTCATTGCCACGGCAAAAGAGGCCTGAGCGTGGCTCAGGCCTCCTTAAGACTTCAAAACCCAAGTTGGTTTAAAGTGCAGCGCTCGCGAGGCTGCCCTACCAGCTCGACTTCACCACGCCGGGCAACAAGCCCTGGTGAGCCATCTCGCGCAGCTTGTTGCGGCAGAGGCCAAAGTCACGGTAGTAGCCACGGGGGCGACCGGTCATCCAGCAGCGATTGTGCAGGCGAGTCGGCGCGCTGTTGCGGGGAAGTTGCTGAATCTTGCGGTGAATAGCCACCTTCTCCTGCTGGTTGGCAGCCTTGTCAAACTCTTCCAGCAGTGCCTCACGCTTTTTAGCGTACTGCGCCACCATTTTCTCCCGCTTGCGCTCCCGCGCAATCATGCTTTTCTTAGCCATTTGGTTTCTCTAGCCGTAAGACCTTTTTATCACAGACACAGTCTACTACTATACGCGACGCCGTCCCGGAGAGTAAACCCCGCCCACCCAGTTTTTTTCCGGCCCGCCCCTGGGCGGCGCACCGCGAGGGAGACCTGCCATCCCCAGTGCTAACCCTTGCTCAGGGCTGAGCGGCATCACCGCCGTCGGTTCGGTTTTCTGCCCTCGGAATGCCTCAGAGGCCCCACTACAGTGAAACAAGAGTTTTCACCGACCAGAGAATTACTGAAGAGGAGTGACGATGACCAGTTTGATCACCTGGATTTTCTTTGCCTGGGCCATTGGCATCATCATGGTGCAGTTCATCAGCTAGAGCATTCTGCTAGAGCATTCTGTCCCGACGGCATCGCCACCCCCGCAGACCGGCTCCGAAGCTAGCGGGAAAAGATGAAGGTGGGTGCGACATCTTCAGGGCGGTAGCCAGCGGCAATGCACTGGGCCATGGCGTCGGCGACGGCTAGCTCTGCGGCGGCAGCCACGCCCACCACGCAGTCAGAAAATCGCGCGGGCAGCACGCTGCGGCGGCAGTTGTTGAGCACAGCGGTGGAGTTGGCCACCGCCAGGCCCTGGTGAATATCGCCGACGCAGGTGGCCAGCTCAAGGGGACGGCGATCGCTCTGGCAGGCCAGTAGCGCCTGCGGGGCGTCTACCTCAGCTGCCCCCAGCACATCGACGGTGCAGCTGGCGAGATCGGCGGGGTGCAGCGCCCTACCACAGGCACCAGCGGCCTCGGCGGCGGTAATGCCCGCCTCGATCAGACTGCTGGTGCAGGTTTCAAAATCGTTGGCGATCGCCCGGGGGGCCGAGAGCAGCACCAGGGGAGCGGCCAGCCCGGCAATTAGGGCAAATGGTATTGCAGAGCACGGGCGACGGGTAGCAGAAGCCAGAAAATGAACCATAACAGAACGTTAAAGGTTATATCGCTTGGTTAACGGGTGTAATTAGCGGTTACAGACTGTTGATCAATGGATTGCAGGGATTAGCTCGACCGATTTAGCCTAGGCAGCAACGGTTTTTGCCAATGCCAAACCGACTTGCCGTTTTGGCATGAGCCAAACCGATTTACCGTTTTGGGTCGTTGAATCTTCTACAGTGAAGAGTAGCAGGAAAAACACAATTTCGTGACGCAGAGGTTAAGGCAGTATGCACCTGAGTGACATAACTCACCCCAATCAACTCCACGGTCTATCCATTCGCCAGCTCGAAGATGTGGCCCGCCAGATTCGCGAAAAGCACCTGGAGACTGTGGCGGCGAGCGGGGGACACCTCGGCCCAGGGCTGGGGGTGGTGGAGCTGACGTTGGCCCTGTACCAAACCCTCGACCTCGAGCGCGACAAAGTCACCTGGGACGTAGGTCACCAGGCGTACCCCCACAAGCTGATCACCGGGCGCTACCACGACTTCCACACCCTGCGCCAAAAAGACGGCGTGGCGGGCTACCTGAAGCGCAGCGAGAGCAAGTTTGACCACTTTGGCGCGGGCCACGCCTCCACCAGCATTTCAGCCGCCCTGGGCATGGCCCTAGCCCGCGACATGGCGGGGGACAACTACAAGGTGGCGGCGATCATCGGCGACGGCGCGCTGACCGGCGGCATGGCCCTGGAGGCGATCAACCACGCCGGGCACCTGCCTAACACCAACCTGCTGGTGGTGCTCAACGACAACGAGATGTCGATCTCGCCCAACGTGGGGGCGATTCCGCGCTACCTCAACAAAATGCGCCTCAGCCCCCCGGTACAGTTTCTTACCGACAACCTCGAAGAGCAGTTCAAGCACCTGCCCTTTGTGGGCGAGTCGCTGTCCCCCGAACTCGACCGGGTCAAAGAGGGCATGAAGCGCCTGGCGGTGCCCAAGGTGGGGGCCGTGTTCGAAGAGTTGGGCTTTACCTACATGGGGCCGGTGGATGGCCACAACCTACAGGAGCTGATCGCCACTTTTAAAGAGGCCCATAAGCACACCGGGCCGGTGCTGGTGCATGTGGCCACCATCAAGGGCAAGGGCTACGCGATCGCCGAAAAAGACCAGGTGGGCTACCACGCCCAGTCGCCCTTTAACCTCTCCACCGGCAAGGGCATTCCCTCCACCAAGCCCAAGCCCCCCAGCTACTCCAAGGTGTTTGCCGAAACCCTGATCAAATTAGCCGAAGACAACCCCAAAATCGTCGGCATCACCGCCGCCATGGCCACGGGCACCGGCCTCGACAAACTTCAGCAGGCGCTGCCCAAGCAGTACATCGATGTGGGCATCGCCGAGCAGCACGCGGTGACGCTGGCGGCGGGCCTGGCCTGCGAGGGCATGCGCCCGGTGGCGGCAATCTACTCCACCTTCCTCCAGCGGGGCTTTGACCAGATTGTCCACGACGTCTGTATTCAAAAGCTGCCGGTGTTCTTCTGCCTCGATCGGGCGGGCATTGTTGGGGCCGACGGGCCGACCCACCAGGGGCTGTACGACATCGCCTACCTGCGCTGCATCCCCAACATTGTGCTGATGGCCCCTAAGGATGAGGCCGAAATGCAGCGGATGATCGTAACCGGAATTAACTATACCGATGGGGCGATCGCCCTGCGCTACCCCCGGGGCAGCGGCTACGGTGCCCCCCTGATGGAGGAAGGCTGGGAACCCCTACCTATCGGCAAGGCGGAGGTGCTGCGCCAGGGCGACGACCTGCTGCTGCTGGGCTACGGCTCGATGGTCTACCCCGCCATGCAGACCGCCGAAATTCTCAGCGAGCACGGCATTGAGGCCACGGTGGTGAACGCCCGTTTCGCCAAGCCCCTGGACGAGGAGCTGATTTTGCCCCTGGCCCAGCGCATTGGCAAGGTGGTGACCATGGAAGAAGGCTGCCTGATGGGCGGCTTTGGCTCCGCCGTGGCCGAGTCGATCATGGATGCTCAGGTGCCCGCCCGGGTGCTGCGCATCGGCGTGCCCGATGTCCTGGTCGATCACGCCTCCCCAGACCAGTCGAAGGCGACCCTGGGGCTGACCCCGCCCCAGATGGCCGAGCGCATTTTGGCCACCTACCAGGTGGAGCAGCCCGCCCTGGTGCGGTAAGGCGACGGGGCCGGGGAACAGGTTCCCCGGCCCCGTATTTTTTTATCCCAAGCTGAGCCCCAGCCGCACCAGCGGCATTAGTGCTGTCGCTGAGCATCGCCTTGGCTTACCGAGCGCCAGCACCGCCAATCCAGGTCTGAATTTGCTCCCAAATAACGCCGGGGCCGATGCCAAAGAGAAAGTAGAGGGCGAGCAGCAAAAAGGCCACCAGCAGTACCGTTTGGATGGTGTTTTTGATCAGCTTAAACACCCAGCCAAACACCACGATCGCAATCACGATCGCCCCCAGCACAATAATTAGCTCCACAGCAGCCTTCCTGTAACCATTTTGGATTTTGGATTGGCGATTTTGGCTCGGGCACCGTTGCTCCCAAAGTCTTGGTGGGCCGCCCTCTGCACTAAAGTCTGATCCTATCCTAGGGAAACGACGGTGGCTGGGGTGAGCGCTTCGCTGACGCTGGTGGCCTCGGCTCTGGCCCACTGGTCGGCGGCGAGAATGTCGGCCAGCACCGGCTGGGCCACATTGTGGGAGCGGTGGCGATCGCAGACCCCCTCAATCACCTTGGGAATCTCTAAAAAATGGATCTTCTCGTCTAAGAATAGCGCCACCGCCTGCTCGTTGGCGGCGTTGAGCACGGCGGTCATAGTGCCGCCTGCCCGCCCGGCGGCGTAGGCCAGATCCATGCAGGGGTACTTGGCGTGGTCGGGCTCGCGGAAGGTGAGATCCCCCGCTTTCACCAGATCCAGGGGCTCCCAGTCGGTGTAGATGCGATCGGGCCAGGAGAGGGCGTAGAGCAGCGGCAGCCGCATATCGGGCCAGCCCAGCTGCGCCAGCACCGAGGTGTCTTGCAGCTCAATCAGCGAGTGAATAATGCTCTGGGGATGGATGACAATGTCGATCTGATCGTAGTCCATGCCAAACAGGTAGTGGGCCTCGATCACCTCCAGGCCCTTGTTCATCAGCGTGGCCGAATCGACGGTGATCTTGCGGCCCATCGACCAGTTGGGGTGCTTGAGGGCATCGGCCACCGTCACCTGGGCCAGCCGTTCGGTGGGCCAGTCGCGAAAGGCCCCGCCGGAAGCCGTCAGCAAAATCCGCCGCAGGCCGCCCTCGGGCACCCCCTGGAGGCACTGAAAAATGGCGGAGTGCTCAGAGTCGGCGGGCAGCAGCTTGACGCCGTGCTTTTCCACCAGGGGCAGCACGGCGGGGCCCCCGGCAATCAGGGTCTCTTTGTTGGCCAGGGCGATGTCTTTGCCCGCCTCGATCGCCGCCAGGGTGGGCAGCAGCCCGGCGCAGCCGACAATGCCCGTCACCACCGCCTCGGCGTCGCCGTAGCGGGCCACCTCGACAACGCCGTCGTCGCCCGCCAGCAGCTGGGGCATCGGATCCATGCCAGCCAGGGCATCGCGCAGTTCAGTCAGCTTGTCGGGGTTGCAGATGGCGGCGACCTCTGGCTTAAACTGGCGCACCTGCTGGGCCAGCAGCTCGACGTTATTCCCTGCGGCAATGCCCACCAGGCGAAACTGGTCGGGGTGGTGCTCCAAAATGTCGAGGGTTTGGGTACCAATAGACCCGGTTGATCCAAGCAGGGTGATGGCTTTCACAGCAATCCTCAGGGTGGGTGAACGCTATCTCTAAGAATCTCACGGCGGGGGCCGTGGCCCAAGGGCCTGGCCAAATCTTGTGGCTCTCCCTGGCGTCAAACCCCACGGGGATCATCGCAAAGTAATTGACAAGATTTGATGACTGTATCGCCATAGATAACTGTAAAAATAAAATAGTTGTTAAGATTACTGAAAATCGTTCGCGCACACCTGAGCCTACCCCCTAAATTCCAATGGACTCTGTAGAACCGGTTTCAGCTGAAGTCGTGCAGCAGATCGCTGAGTATTTCAGCGTACTCAGTGAGCCAATGCGGCTCAGAATTCTGAATCTGCTGAGAGAGGGAGAAAAATGCGTGCAGGAGCTGGTAGAGGCCACCCAAACCAGCCAGGCCAACGTCTCCAAGCACCTCAAGGTGATGCTTCAGGCGGGGATTCTCAACCGCCGCACCGAGGGCACCTCCGCCTACTACAGCGTCGCCGACGAACTGATTTTTGACCTGTGTGGTCTGGTGTGCGATCGCCTCGCCTGCCGCATCGAGGCCCAGGCCCAGCACTTCCGCAACTTTAGCCTCCCCAGCCGCACCTAGGGGGCGTCATTCGGCGGGTTGCTCGTGGCCAAAATAGGCTTCTAGCACCTTGAGCGCCATCGGGGCGGCCACCGCACCGCCGCCGCCGCCGTCGTGTTCTGCAAAGGTAACGACCACTATTTCGGGGTTGTCGAGGGGAGCATAGGCCCCAAACCAGGCGTGGGACAGCCCCGGCGGGGCCTCAGCGGTGCCGGTTTTGCCGGCGAAGGGCGGAATATGGCTCACATTTAGGGCCTGGGCCGTGCCGCCCGTGATCACCCGCCGCAGCCCCTGGTGCAGAATGTCGATGGTGGCGTTGCTCAGCTCTAGGGATTCTTTCCAGTTGCGGTGCTCTTCGTTGTCTTTGAGCAGGTGGGGAGTGACCCGATAGCCGCTGTTGGCCGCTACCGCAAACATACCCGCCACCTGGAGGGGGGTGGCCTGCAAAAAGCCTTGCCCAATGGACATATTGATGGCGTCGCCAATCACCCAGGGGGTGTCCAGGACCTCTTGCTTCCAGGCGTCATCGGGCACCAGACCAGGGCTTTCCTCCGACGCTAGCTCGATGCCGGTCTTGCGGCCAAAGCCAAAGCGCCGGGTCATCTCAATCAGCGTGGGGCCACCGATACGCATCGCCACCTGGTAAAAGAAGGTGTCGCTGCTCCAGGCCATGGCACCGGGAAAGCTCAGGGGGCCAAAGCCCGCCCGGTTCCAGTCGCCAAACTGAATGCCCCCCACCTGAATATAGGGGTAGGTGGGCAGCACCGTGCCCGGATCGTACTTGCCCGACTCAATGGCCGCCGCCGTGGTGACAATTTTGAAGGTGCTGGCGGGCGGAAAGGCTTGTAGCGATCGGTTTAAGAACGGGTGATCGGCTCCCTGGAGCTGCTGCCACTGGGCCTCGGTAATGCGGGTGGTAAAGATATTGGGATCGTAGGTGGGCCAGCTAGCCATGGCCAGCACCGCGCCATTGCGCGGATCAATGGCGACAACCGCCCCCTGGCGGGTGCCCAGGGCCGCCTCCGCCGCCCGCTGTAGCTCAATGTCGATGGTGAGCTGAATGTCTTTACCGGCAACGGCGGGTTTGTCGCCCAAAATGCTGATAATTCGCCCGGCGCTATCGACCTCCACCTGCTGGCCCCCCCAGGCCCCGTGCAGCGTGCTCTCAAAGGCCGACTCAGCCCCCATCTGCCCCACCACATCCCCCAGGCGGTAGCCCTGATCGCGGCGGGCCTTGAGCTGCTCGTCGGTGAGTTCGCCCGTGTAGCCAATCACGTGGGCGGCCAGATCGCCGTTGGGGTAGTTGCGCACCGCCTCGGCCTCCAGGCGTACCCCGGGCAGCTCGTTGGTATATTCGGCCAGGGCCGTGGCCTGGGCCGGGCTGATGCCGCGGGCAATGGTAATCGACTCAATCGATTCGTAGCCCGCCTGCTCCAGACGCTTTTGAATTTCGCCGGGGGGCACGTTGAGCACCTGGGATAGGCGGCTAATCACCGTGGGCCACTGCTCTCGGGGCAGGGCAATGGGCCAGATCGACACGGTGTGCGACAGGCGGCTACCGGCGAGGATTTTGCCGTTGCGGTCAAAAATAGTGCCCCGCGCCGGACGCTTGGGCACCAGGCGAATGCGGTTGGTGTCGGCCAGCTGGCGGTTGCGATCGCCCTCCACCACCTGGAGCTGAAATAGCCGCAGCCCAAAAGCCCCCAGCAGCAGCAGCGACACCACAGCCAGCAAAAATACTGCCTGAAAGCTGCGCCCAACGGTGCGGCCGCGCAAAGTGTCGGGTACCTGGGGTAAATTTTGGAGTAGAGCCATAGCGGTAAACCCGATCCAAGTCCAAAGGAGTGCTGTCGGTGGCGAGCTGCCGAGCCCCGGCTGGGCCTGGTTCAACCCCCGGCAAAATTGGCCAGTCCCCATTTTATATCGGCCTAGGAGATCTATGCAGGGAAAGCTTGTCTTGCCGGTGGTCGGGCTCAGTTTGGTGGGGGTGATCGCCTCTACCTTTGTCGTAGTGCGCGAACAGACCCGCACCTACCGCCTGGTGCTGGCCTCGGGCGGCAGCACGGGCGAATACTACGCCTTTAGCCAGGCCCTGGCGACGGTGGTGGCCCGCAACCACCCCACCATCACCATTGAGGTGCTCGAGACCGACGGCTCCCTGCAAAATATGGATCTGCTCAAAACTGACCGGGCTCAGCTGGCTCTGGTACAGAGCGATACCCCAGTGCAGCCCCCGGTGCGGGCGGTGGCGAGGCTGTTTCCCGAGCTGTTTCACCTGCTGGCGCGGGCCGAGGCCGATATCGACAGCGTGGCAGACCTGCGGGGAAAACGGGTGGCGCTCATGCCCGAGGGCAGCGGTTCCTACGCGCTATTCTGGCCGCTGGTGCAGCACTACGGCCTGACCGCCGACGCCATGACGCCCCTGCCCCTGCCCGTCGATCGGGCCCAGGCGGCCCTGGCGGGGGGGGAGGTCGATGCGCTGTTTCGGGTGATCACGTTGGGCAACCCGGCGGTGGCCAACCTGCTGCAAACCGGCACAGTTCGGCTGGTGGCCATCGATCAGGTCGATGCCCTGCGGCTGTCGCTGCCCTACCTCGAAGCCCAGGTGATTCCCAAGGGCACCTACAACGGCGGGCAGCCAGTGCCCTCGACCGATTTGCCGGTGGTGGCGGTAAATGCTCTGCTGGTGGCCCACGAAACCCTGCCCCCCAAGGTAGTGCATGCCCTGACCAGCACCCTGCACCAAAACCGCAATGAGCTAGTGGCGCTCTACCCTCGAGCCGCCATGATTCGTCTCGACACCTCCGGGGATTTGGGATTGCCCCTGCACCCCGGTGCCGAAGACTTTTACCGCCAGGGAGAGCCAGAATTTTTGGTGGAGTATGCCGAACCTATGGCCCTGCTGCTGTCGGTGGCGGTACTGGGCATCTCGGGGCTGTGGCAGCTGCGATCGTGGCTGCTGGGCAAGCAAAAGAACCGGGCCGACACCTATAACCTAGAAATTTTGGCGCTGATGGAGGCCATTGACCAGGCTCAAACCCTTGAGGAACTGGAGACGCTGCGAAAAACGCTGTTCGACATTCTCAAACGGGTGGTCACCGATCTCGATGTCGATCGCATCACCAGCGAGTCCTTTGAGTCGTTTACCTTTCCCTGGGAGATCGCCAACAAAGCCATCTATCACCAGGAAATGCGGCTGCGCAGCGGCGCAGATGCCGTTGACCAGCGCGGCAGCTAGAGAAGGCCGAGTTTCTCTGGGTGGAGTAGGGCTCAGTAGCCGGGGTAGAGAGCGCCGGTCACCAGCACCTCAGGGGCTGGGCCTGAGCGGTAGGGCAAACCCAGGGGCGATCGGGAGAGGATTTCGGGCTGGGGTTGAGCCGATACGATGGGAGCCTGAGGGATCGCCGCCTGCGGTTCTCCTCCCGGGGCGGCGGCGGGTTCTGGAGCCAGATCGGTGGACAGGGGAGCCGGGGGCGGGGGAGCAAGGGCGGGGGGAGCTACCGGCAGGGGCGCTGGCGGAGCCGCAGGCAGGGGGGCCGGAGCCAGATTCACCGGGGCGGGCGGTACCGCAGGGTTTTCTGGAGCCGGGGGCGACGGCAGCGGCCTAGGGGTCACGGCCTCAGCCGGAGCCGCCTCGCCAGGGACAGTGTCAATGCGATCGGGCAGGGGCGACGGCAATCGGCGCAGGTCGGAGTTCACGGGCGCGGGGGCCAGGGGCAGGGCCTCTAAACCGGGGGCGGCAGCCTCGTCGAGGGGCTCGACCGCTGGGGTTTCAGCTGGGGCAGCCGCCTCGCTGGCAGCGGTTTCAGTCTGGGCGGCAGCGGCCCGCTGGAGGGCGCGCAGACGGGCCTGCTCGACGGCGGCAATTTCTCTCTGCCAGCCCGCGATCGCAGCTCTGGCCTCCCCGTAGAGGGCACGACCTGGCTTGATGCCGCTGGCTTCAACAATGGCCTGGGACAGCTGGCCCCGCTGGGCGAGCGATCGCGCCCGGTCGAGTAGGGGCCGGTCTTCCATCACCTGAATCTCGTTGTTCCAGATGTAGATCCAGCTTTGGGCTTCGCTGCGCAGGGCCCGGTGGAGGGCAATGCCGTTGGCAACCTGAATCGCCTCCCGCAGGCCATCAAAGGTCTTGGCGCTGGCCAATTCGTGAGCTTTGACCAGCTGGGGGCGGTCTTCAAGCCGCTCGATTTCCTGCCGCCAGTGGGCCACCATGGTCTGGGCCTGCACCCGGCGAGGATGGCCAAGGGGCACCTGGGCAGCCTGGCCAATAGCCGCACTGAGGGTCTCTTTGGTGCGTACCAGCCCTACGGCCTGGGCGGTTTGCAGGCGGGCCAGCTCACCCATGTGGCTGCGCCAGGTGGCCACGCTCGACTGGGCCTGGGGATAGTAAGGGCTGTCGGCGGGCAGGCGGTTGGCCAGCAGCATGGCCTGGTAGAGGGTCACCAGCTGGTCGGGGGAGGTACGCCAGGTGGTCAGACTTTTTTGGGCCATCTGGCGGGCCTGACTGATCCAGACTAGCTCCTGGGCGACTTTGGCACGGCTGGGGTTGAGGGCGGCGCTGCGGCCCAGGGCGATCGCGGTGTCGAGGTCTGAGGCGTACCACTTATCCTGGCCCAGCTTGAGCAGCAGATCGCTCCAGCGATCGAGGTAGGGCTGCACCTGCTGGCGAGCGTAGGTGCTCTCATCGATCTGGCTGGCGGTGCGCAGGGCGGCTGCGAGGCGATCGCTACCGCCAGGAACCGCCGTAGCCACGGCCTCGCTCAATAGCTCCTGCGCCCGCTTCTCTAGGCGAATCTGGCGCGATAGAGCCTGCACCTGCCCCACCCGCCAGTGAGAATTGTTCATCTGGCCCAGGGCCAGCACCTGCTGAGAGGCCGTGGCCCAATCTTTTTGCTGGAGGGCGGTTTGAGCGGTGGCCAGAATGGCTTCACCCTGATCCCACTCCCCTTGCCAGGTCTGCATGGTCTCCTGGGCGGTGGCAAACACAGGGCTGTCTGCCGGAATGTGGCCCACCAGCTCCTGGGCCTGCGCCATACTGCCGTTGCTGCGTAGCTCCTGCTCTGCGGCCTGGAGTACTACCCACGACCACTGCTCAACGAGGGGCTGTACTTCGTAGTAGAGCGGGTGCTCCGCCGTCCAGCCGCCGGTCAGGTCGAGGGCCGTCAGCACAGCGGTCAGATCGCCCGACTCAGCCGCCACCTGGGCACAGAAAAGCTGGGCGCGATCGGTGGTCACCGACGCCGGGTTGTCGCAGTTGGCGGTGGGGGGCAGGTTGATCAGCCACAGGAACGCGCCAACGGCAGCACCGCTGGCCGTAAAGCAGCTCAGCAGCGAAATCAGCAGCAGTCGCCAGGACTGGTTGCCGCCCTGGGGTCTGGGCACCAGCACCTCAGACAGCGCCAGGGCCGCATCGTCTCCGTCGATCATGAGACTGAAATCTTTGGCAACCCCTTCAGCCAGAGATTCGCCCTGCTGGGGGCCAGACTGCTGTTGGCTCAGCATATACCCGTAAGCTCCCGCGCAACCACCTCCCTAACTCTACCTAGAATCCCCAGGAGACGGAAAGCCTTGATTACGATTTCTTAGCGCTGGCGGGAAAATTGCCCCGGTTTGTCTTCAAACCCTGAAATAAACCTCGTCTCAAGTCAGCCGTAGGGTTTTCTTTTCGAGGGAAACTACAGTCCCGCGCCGAACTCGCCCCGGCTGGCCTGAGTACGGCCCCCTAATCCGCCAGCGTCCACCAGCCCAAGCTAGGGCCAATGAACCGGAGCGTGATCCAGAAGGCAATGACCACCACGATCGCCCCCCAGGTGCCCCGGCCAGTCCACTTCATAAACTGCTGCGACTGCTCTTTGGTGATGGGCAGCCAGGGCAAAATTGGCTCTGACTGACCGTACTTTTCGCCCAGCTGCTCTTTGCGTCGTTTTGATTCGCCCATGGGTCTACCCTGCCAGATTTTACCTGTTACGTTACTACCTGTTGCGTCACCAGATGGCTGCGATCGCGCTAGTGTTCAGTCAAAAAAATAACGACGGGAAATGGGACTTAGGGAAAACGGTTCACGGTCAGCGGTTTAAGGCGAGCCGTGAACCGTTGACCATAGACCGTCCACCCGCCACATTTAACTTGACTGCCTCCTAGGCATCGCTTTCTTCTGACTGATGACTTAATTATGACGATAGCGAATGGGGGACACCACAGAAACCCCAGCTAGGGAGCCCAGGGGGTGGGCAGCGATCGCGAGCAGGCCGCCGGGCTCAGCGCCTCTAAGATTTGTGCCCCGTAGCTGCGGTAGTGAACGCGGCTGTCGAGCAGGGCCACGGTGCCCCCGTGCAGCCGCGAGGGAGCCACAGCCCGCTGCAGCTCTGTCACCGCCCTAGGGAAGAGGTACAGCCGAAACCAGTCCTGCCGCCGCCGCTTGTGGTAGGCTACGCGCCCCGCCACCATCGGGTTCTCTAGGGAAGGCAACGGCAGGGTGGCGATAATCAGCAGCGCCGGGGGCGGCAGCACCCCCTGGTGTTGCCGCCAAAAAGACCAGCCGCTCACCAAAATGCCGTTGTCGTCAATGGCGGCGTTTTCCACCTGCACCCGTGAGCCAAACTCCCCGGCCAGCATCGCCCCCAGCTGCCCCTTGAGGGGCAAATCATCCAGCAAAATGACCGCAGGCCCAGGGGTCTGGGGGTGACCGCCGCTCAGCAGACGGCGAATTTCTTGGTGCAGCACCCCCTGAAACTGCGGAGTGTTGGGCAGGGGCAGGTGAGTGGGCAGATAGAGCTGAATGGCGTCGTGCTGCCGGTTGGGTGTGAACTGAAGGCAGGTGAGATCGCCTAGCCCCAGCCGCTGGCGAAAATTGTCGGCATCGGCGTCGGGGTCGAGGGCTGCCCCAATCAGCACCACCGGCTGGCGGGGCCACACCGGAGCCATGGCGGTGGCCAGCTCCACCGGGGCGCAGTGCAGCGCCATTTGGCCGCGATCGCGATCGACTGAGAACCACAGCAGGTGGTCAGGCGGGCTAAACCGCTGCCAGAACTTCGCCCACCGGGTTGGCATCGGCCCCTCCGCCTGGGGCCCAGCGGCGCGGCTGGCGGTCAGCACTTCATACAGCCGCTGCAGCTGCTGACCATCGCCCTCGTCGAGCAAATAGCGGTGGTAGGGGTTGGCCGGGCGCTGAAAGGCCGCATGGGTTAGGGCTACGTGGGTGTCTTGAATGAGGCCCTGGTGGTCGGGGTAGGCCAGGGCCAGGTGAGCCCAGTCGAGGGGAGCAAGGTCGGCGGTGAGCTGCTGGTGCAGCCACAGCTCGAGGTTATCGGCATCGTCGATCAGCGTGGGAATGCCGTCAGGGAACTGGCTGCCTCCCGCCAGGCGATCGCCCAGCCAGGCCTCGGGCGTGGTGACGAACAGGCCGTCAAACCCGTTGCCCGGCCAGCGATCGCCCCGCTGCACCGGCTTGCGCAGCCGCAGCTTTTCTTGCAGGCGAGGAATATCTGCCATCAGCACCCGCTGGGCCGTGGGCTCGGGGGCCACCACCACCCCTGGCCCAGGCCACATCATCAACGCAACCAGATAGCTGAGGCGATACTCGCCCTGGTAGGCCGATAGACCGCCCACCTGCATCAGAGCACTGCGCCGCAGCCGCAGCGCCCGCGCCACAAGCCGCGCCAGAGTTAGGTGATGGGGCCAGCTGGGCTCTCCCCATTCCCGCAGCAGCGCGCGCAGTTGTTGGTGTACTTGGGCCTCAATCACGGGGGAAACGCCGCTGCCTTCAGAAAAATCAATGGAACCGTTGACGTCCTGAGCAGGCGGAGGGTTGCCTGCTCAGGTACAGGCGTCCATTGTCGCATAGATGCCTGGGCGGGGGCTTCTGGGTATCCCCCACCGATATGCTGATAGGGTTCGCGGTGGGTAAGGAGTTACGGCTATGGAACGCATTGCCATTGTTGGCCTGGGCTTAATCGGCGGCTCGCTGGGGCTCGATCTGACCCGGTACGGTCATCCGGTCGTGGGCATTGCCCGGCGAGCAGAAACGGCTGAAGAGGCTCTGGCGATGGGAGCCGTCACCGAGGCCGGGACTGAGCTGGCGCTGGTGACAGGGGCCGATGTGGTGTTTATCTGTACCCCGATTGATGCTGTGGTGGCGACGGCGGCAGCGATCGCTCCCTACCTATCCACAGGAGCAGTAATGACCGATGTAGCCTCGGTGAAGGGAGAGCTGGTGCCCAGCTTAGAGGCGCTGTGGCCCGGCTTTGTGGGCGGTCACCCCATGGCGGGCAAGGCCGAGGCGGGGCTGGCGGTGGCCGAGGCCGGGCTGTTTCAGGGCCGTCCCTACGTGCTCACACCGACAGAACGGACAGTACCAGAGGCGCTGGAGCGGGTGAGGGCGATCGCCGCCTCCCTCGGAGCCAACCTCTGCCAGTGCCACCCCGACCAGCACGATCGCGCCGTCGCCTGGATCTCGCACCTGCCAGTGATGGTCAGCAGCAGCCTGATTCTCGCCTGCCAGGGAGAATCTGACCCCGCCATTCTGGCGCTGGCTCAAACCTTAGCCAGCTCCGGCTTTCAAGACACCAGCCGGGTGGGCGGCGGCGTGCCGGAGCTGGGCACCCTCATGGCTCGCCACAACCGCACGGCACTGCTAGATGCCCTGACCCAGTACCAGCACCAGCTAGAACAGCTCAAAACCCTGATTGCTACCGAAGATTGGGACGCTGTACACACTACCCTAACCCATTCCCAAACCGCCCGATCTGTCTATCTCCATCACAGACAGAGATAAGCTACGGCTGCTTAAAAAATCGCACAGCGGTGCCATACTTCAATTGTTTCAATAAGGGTCGTGAAGGCAGGCGATTTAATTTGGCGAGGATCATAGTTAACCTTCCTCCTCAACATGCATAGCTTCCATAAACCACGACGCTGGGGTTAATTACTAATTACCAGCATCTCAATCAATCAGAGAGTGTTGCAGTCTGCTGTACTTGCTCAAGCCAGGCTTGTGAGGTAGCAGCGTCTTGGGAACCAATGCGTTGCAAAATTTCTAAAGCAAGGTGGAAGAGTGTGATTGCCTCTTTTGCATTGCCCTGCTGACCTTTGATTTTGGCGATTTCATTAAGAGTGACGGCTTTGCCGTGAGCATTGCCGATGCGTTCAAAAATTTCTAAGGACTGGTGAAAGAGCAAGATCGCCTCTTCTACATTGTTTTGCTGAGCTTTAATTCTAGCAATTTCATGAAGAGTAGCGGCTTTGCCCAGTGCGTCACCAATATATTCTTTGATGTTTAAGGATTGATTGAAGAGCGCGATCGCCTCCTCTATATTATTTTGCAAAGCTTTGATTTTAGCGATTTCGTGTAGTGTGGCCGCTTGACCCTGGGCATCACCAATACGCTCTTCGATTTTTAAGGACTGCTGGAAGAGCCAGATTGCCTCCTCAATCTGATCTTGCTGAGCTTTAATACTTCCTAAATAGCAATACGAAGTAGCTTTAAGAATGGGAGAAACATCATTATTTAAAGCTAGGGCTGTGCCCAATCTCTGTTCAGCTTTAGCTGTATTTCCTAACACAACGTCTAGGTGCCCGCGCCAGATCAGGTATTTAATGTAAATCGCCAGATCGCTCTTAGCTTCCAATTGCCACCCTGGCTTTTCAAAAATCTGAGCGATAGGTTCTAGAACCGCTTGAGCTTTTAGAAATTCTCCAGAAGAGATGTGAACAATTCCCAATTCTACTAATGCTTGGGCGGCAATTCGCAGATCAGCTTTACTGCGATTGGCGGCTAGGGGATCAAATTCTTGGGCCAGTTTTTCGAGTAACCGGATGCGTTCTTGCTTTTCTAGTTGGCTGGCATTACCCAACATTTTTTGAGCATGGAGCGCGTAGATCGACGCCTCATCCTGGCTGTCGTGACTGGCCAGAAGGCGAAACACCCCCGATTTCCAGCTCCAGAAGTCGGGAGCGAATTTAATTACTCGGTTGATGGCGTAGCTGGGCAAGCAAAACAGCACTGGGTAGGGCACCGAGTCAGCCAGGGCATCGCGCACAAAGTTGAGGTCTTGCAGCACGGGGGGGTAGTCGCCAAACAGGCCAATCGAATTCTCTAGCCCCTTCACCAAAATCACCCGTTTGGGAGTCATTAGGGCTGAGATCGACTGAGGAAGCTGGTCGATCCGTTGTTTTAGCGCGTCTTGTAAGTAAGTCAGATTGGGATCTGAGAAGTCAAACACTTGAAAATCTACCAAGCGACACTCAGGGCGTTTTTTTAGCACCTTGAGCAAGTCATCAAGGTCTTCAGGAAAGCTAATTTCCACAAAGCCGAGAGTAAAGCCCTTGGCAAAGTCAATAAATCGGGCTAGTCGGGCAATAGTTCCTTCATTCTGAGCTTCCCACGGAGAAATAACCTGCTCCGCAAGAGATGGCGGCGGGGTTGGCGATGACTCGGGGGGCTGGCTACGCCCGAAGAGCTTCTTGAAAGGCATTGGTTCGCCTCACCAGTGGGTTGATATACTTCCACGCTTGCTGATTGTCTAACTGTGAATATTCCAACACAGTAATGTTGAACAGCATTGACTGCATCATAGCCTGAGCGGCTGGTTCGAGCAGCACTCCTTTATTTTGGTAAATTTCTACCAGCACCGGGTAGTGGTCGCTGGGGATAAATCGCTCAAAGTGGTTTTGCTCGTCGGCGGCAACCAGCGTTATGTCTGCTGACGAGATTCGGTTACCCTCGGCGGTTAAACAGGCGGCACGCAGAAGCTGCATCAGCTGGCGGACGTGCCCGCCGCTGAGTTGAGCTAGTTCTAGCAGAACATCTCTACTCTCAAAAATGCGATCAGAATCAACTCGGCGATCGACCAGGGCTGCCATAGCGTTCAAGCCATCAGTGCTATAGCCCAGTTCAGGCTGCCCCCGTTCAAACTGATAGATATTGACCATGGGCATAACATTGAGCTTGTCAAACACATTGGCATAGTTGTTGCCCGAGTAAATGACCGAAATTGGCACCGTGTAGATGACGGCGCAGTGCAACTCGGCCAGCTGATTGGCGTACCTAAGAAACAGATGTTCGCCCACCTGGGGCGGCACTCGATCGAGGTTGTCGAAAATAAAGAGAAAGCCCTTGGTATTAGGCTTCTTGGTTTGGAGCTTAGAAAAAGCATCTTTGAGCAGAGCGTTGGTATGATCTTGCAGGCGCGAAAAGCCCTGCTGCAAGCTTTCACGAATGAGCCTTTTGTGCTTTTCTGACCCTTTGATCTGAGCTAGCAGGTTTACAGACATTGCCAGCACGCTGGCAATACCACCGCCCACGCCTGTCTTACCCTCCACAGACACAGAGGTTTCTTTAGTGCGCTCGGTCTCCTGAGTGATGTCTTTGAACCAGTCTTCAAATACGCTCACTAGGGCTGGATCGCTATTCAGCCCCCAGCTTTGTAGGGCCTGGGTCAGATATTTGACGATCACCAGGTAAATGTCTTTGTAGTCAGCGTCGTTGATGTCGAGTTCGTCGGTGGCTTTGATGTAGATAACTTCGTACTCTAACTCCCAGCGGCGCTTGATGCGCTGTAGCTCTGTGCTTTTGCCACAGCCCCGGTGCCCGGTGAAGAGAATAGCGGCAGGCTGGCCAGGTTTGAGGAAACTCAAGCGCTTACTCACGCTGGTGATCGATCGCGCACTGCGTACAGTGGAGAGATCCACATAGTAACTATCAATCTCGGCTCCGGTGAGCGCGCCAAGATCACAGACTTGAAAGGCTGCTTGGAGAGTAGTGGCGCGATCGCTAGTCATGATGGCAGAGGTAGCGGAAACAGCCCTATCGTAACCGCAAACTCGAAAACGCCAGCTGCCTTACTTCGGCGGGTACACGGGTTCTTTGTCGATCACCACGGGCTCCTGGTAGAGCAGCGCCGTGAAGGTCACCGTGGAGCCCAGCCCCTCGCCCATGCTGATGAACTGCACCACGCCGCCCATGGCCTCCACCAGGCGTTGAGAAATGGCCAGGCCCAGGCCGGTGCCGCCGTACTGGCGGGTGCGATCGCCATCTACCTGGCTAAAGCTTTGAAACAGCCGATCCTGCTTTTCTAGCGACACGCCGATGCCCGTGTCGGCCACGCTAATTTTCACCAGGCCGGGCCAGGGCTTGCCCTGGTATTCGACCTTTTGGGGTTTGACCTCGGCGCTGATGGTGACACCGCCCTCGTGGGTGAACTTGATAGCGTTGCCCACCAGGTTGATCAGTACCTGAAGCAGGCGCTGGTAGTTGCCGTTGACGGTGATGTCGTCACGGGTGGCGGGCAGCAAAATCTCGAAGGCCAGATGCTTTTCGTCAGCCTGGTGGCGCATGAAGTTTTCCACATCGGCCAGCAGCTCTTTGAGGCTGATAGGCCCCATGTCGATCTGCATTTTGCCCGCTTCGATCTTGGCGATGTCGAGCACGTCGTTGATCAGCTGGAGCAGGTGGATGGCTGACTTGTGAGCCTCTTCGATAAATTCTTCCCGCTCGGCGGGGTCGTCGGCCATGCCGTCGAGCACCAGCTTGAGAAAGCCGATCATGCCGTTGAGGGGGGTGCGCAGCTCGTGGGAGGTGTTGGCCAAAAATTCGCTCTTCAGCCGCGAAGCCTCTTCGGCCTGCTGGCGGGCTTCTTCGGCCTGGCGGCGGGCTTCTTGAAACTCAAGCTGCTTTTCCATCAGGCTGGCGTTGGCCTGCTGAAGCTTGATTGCCAGGGCGTGGCTTTCGCTAAACAGGGTGGCGTGGGCGATCGCTGTGCCCACCTGATCGGCCAGGTCGGTGAGCAGATTGAGCTCAATGTCTGACCAGGGGCGATCGGGGCGATCGTGGAGCACGATAAAGCCGTTGATGGTGTTTTGGTAGCGGGTGGCCACCGCCACAATGGCGGGGTCGGCGGGCTGCCGAGGCGGCACTACCGCCACCGACGATTGGGCGGCCGTGCTGAGGCAGGGAACCTCGGCCAGACGCCACACCTGCCCTTGCCAGCTGGGCAAATCCCCCGCTCGGATGTATTCAGCCGCTACGGTGGCGGCCTCGGGAGCGGTGTTAGGAGCAGCATCGCAGCTGCACACCAGACAGCGATTCACCCCAAACAGATCGCCCAACCCCTCGACGGTTTGCTGACGAATAATTTCTAGATCTAGTGTCCAGCGCACATTGCGGGTGATTTGGGTGAGCCGGGGCGAATAGGTTTGCAGCTGGGCACAGGCCCCCGCCAGACTCTCTGAGCCTGCGGCAGCGCCCTCCATCGCTCGCAGCCAGGGAATGCTCGCCAACCCGTGCAGGTCGCTCAGGTATCCCGTAGCCGCGATGCGAAACAGCTCTCCATCCAGGCCAATGAGCGGTTGCAGTACCCACTGCACATCGAGGCTGTGGGAGCCCAGCGGGCAGCGCCCCGGCAGCTGTACAGGCTCCTGGCGGGTGGCCAGGCTTTCGAGCGCCTGCCCCAGGGCGTGGGGGGTGGCAAAGGAGACGATTTCAGCCAGCGATCGCCCCACCCAGTTGGTCGTCAGCGCCTCCGGCAGGGCCTTGATGCCTACGGTTTGCACCGACTCCACCACCGCCGTCGGGCTGAGCACCATGATCCAGGCGGAGATTGCCTCCGCCGGGCTGGGAGCGGCCAGGGCCGGGAATGAGGGTCGCGATCGCATAGGGGTACGAGGCCAGAACGCTCCCATGTTAACCAACCGATCGCACCGATGGCTCTAGTTGAGCGGGAATTAGAAAGGTTTGGGGTTTCAGGGGGTTGCAGGGTTTAGGGTTTCAGGTTTCAGGGGCGACCCGACACCTTACACCCGACACCTTGCACCCCATCCCCCTAATCGTTCCACTCGCCCTTGGGCGGCACTGTGGGGTTGCGGGGCAGGTGGCGTACCAGGTCGTCTTCGTAGCGGCGATCGCCTCGCAGCCACTGGCGCAGGGCCACATCAATGACTTTGCTGGGGTCGGAGGAAAGGTGGGTAACCTGATCGAGCAGGTCTCTGTCAATTTTTACGGAGAGGTCAACTTTTTCCGCCGACCGTTCGCCGGAAGGAGAGGCAGAGTTTTGCATAGTGGGTGGCCTAACTGCCGGGTAGGGGACGAATTTAATCTATCTTCAGTCTAAGCCCTGAGGTGGTTGGGTTTGATGCTAACCTCCACACCCCTCGCCGGATCAAGTCTGAAGTCCTTGACATAACAAGTTTATCCTGGCTGCTGCCTGGCGCGATCGCGATCGCACCCCGACCAGCCCCGCCCAAAGGCAAGATTGCACCGAACAAGGGATTACAATATTAAAGTCTGTAAACTACTGCCGCTGGTAAGCCTTGTATGACAGAGGTTCCCGTCTCTCAAATTCGCAACTTTTCGATTATTGCCCACATTGACCACGGCAAATCGACCCTGGCCGACCGGCTGCTCCAGCGCACGGGTACGGTGAGCGATCGCGAGATGAAGGCCCAGTTCCTCGACAGTATGGATTTAGAGCGGGAGCGGGGCATCACCATCAAGCTCCAGGCCGCCCGCATGAACTACAGGGCTCAAGACGGCAAAGACTACGTGCTGAATTTGATCGACACCCCAGGGCACGTCGATTTTTCCTACGAGGTGTCGCGTTCCTTAATCGCCTGCGAAGGGGCGCTGCTGGTAGTCGATGCCTCCCAGGGGGTCGAGGCCCAAACCCTGGCCAACGTCTACCTGGCCCTCGAAAACGACCTCGAGATCATCCCCGTTCTCAACAAAATTGACCTGCCGGGGGCCGACCCCGAGCGTATCAAACAAGAAATTGAAGACATCATCGGCCTCGACTGTAGCGGTGCCATTCTGGCCTCCGCCAAGCAAGGGGTGGGCATTGACGAAATCTTAGAATCGATTGTTTACCTGGTGCCGCCCCCGGCAGACACCGTGGCCGAGCCCCTGCGGGCGCTGATCTTCGACAGCTACTACGACAGCTATCGGGGTGTGATCGTCTACTTCCGGGTCATGGATGGCACCATTCGCCGCAAAGACAAAGTGCGGCTGATGGCCTCGGGCAAAGAGTACGAAGTGGACGAGTTGGGCGTGCTGGCCCCCACCCAAATCGAGGTCGATGAACTCCATGCCGGCGAGGTGGGCTACTTTGCCGCCTCGATCAAAGCGGTGGAAGATGCCCGCGTCGGCGACACCATCACCCTCGTTAGCAACCCCGCCGCCGAGGCCCTACCCGGCTACGCCGAGGCTAAGCCGATGGTCTTCTGCGGCCTGTTTCCCACCGTCTCCGACCAGTTTGAGGAGCTGCGCGAAGCCCTGGAGAAATTGCGTCTCAGTGACGCCGCCCTCCAGTACGAGCCTGAAACCTCCAGCGCCATGGGCTTTGGCTTTCGCTGCGGATTTTTGGGCCTGCTGCACATGGAGATCGTGCAGGAGCGCCTGGAGCGCGAGTACAACCTCGATCTGATCACCACTGCCCCCTCAGTGATCTACCGGGTGACTACGATTCAGGGCGACGTGCTCGAAATCGACAACCCCAGCACCCTGCCCGACCCCCAGGCCCGCGAAAAGATCGAGGAGCCCTACGTGCAGCTCGACATGATCACCCCCGAAGAGTATGTCGGGGCGCTGATGGAGCTGTGCCAGGGCCGCCGGGGCGAGTTCAAAGACATGAAATACCTGGCCCAGGGCCGCACCACGCTGATCTACGAGGTGCCCCTGGCGGAGGTGGTGACCGACTTCTTTGACCAGCTCAAGTCGCGCAGCAAGGGCTACGCCAGCATGGAGTACCACCTGATCGGCTACCGCGAAAACCACCTGGCCCGGCTCGACGTGCTGATCAACGGCGACCCGGTCGATTCGCTGGCCTCGATTGTGCACCGCGACAAAGCTTACTACGTGGGCAAAGCCCTGGTCGAAAAGCTCAAAGAACTGATCCCTCGCCACCAGTTCAAGATTCCCATCCAGGCGGCGATCGGCAGCCGGATTATCGCCAGCGAGAGCATCCCGGCCCTGCGCAAAGATGTACTGGCCAAGTGCTACGGCGGCGACATCTCGCGGAAGAAAAAGCTGCTGCAAAAGCAGGCCAAGGGTAAGAAGCGCATGAAGGCTGTGGGTACCGTGGATGTGCCCCAGGAAGCCTTTATGGCGGTGCTGAAGCTGAGCTGACCCAGGCCTGGGTATTGGCCCATCTGGGCTTCATACCGCTGGACTACACTGGAAATATCGTCATTCTGGGGAACCCGCGATGCCGTCTCCGTTTCCAGGTATGGATCCTTACCTTGAGCATCCGAGGGCCTGGCCGAATATTCACCATCGCTTGATGACGGCGATCGCCGATGATCTGGCTCCCCAACTGTTGCCCAAATACCAGGTGCTCATTGAAGAGCGCGTGTACCCGGTGGATAGCCAGGATGCCCTTGTGGTTGGGGTGCCCGATGTAGCCGTGGCGAAGGGGCTGCGGCAGGGTGTTAAGGGGAGTGGTGCGATCGCTACCGCCCCCCGCCCCGATGCGGCAGTCACAGTGACGCTGACGATTCCTGAAACTATTCGCCAGGGCTACCTGGAAATTCGAGAAATTGCCACCAGTCAGGTGATAACCGTCGTTGAGGTGCTGTCGCCCACCAACAAGCGCCCTGGCCGGGGGCGGCTGGAGTATGAAACCAAACGAGCGACGCTGCTGGGCAGTCTCTGCAACTTTGTCGAGATTGACCTGCTGCGCCAGGGTTCGCCCTTGGAGACACCCCAGGGGGTAGCCCCGTCAGATTACTCGATTTTAGTCAGCCCCCAAGAACTGCGCCCCCAGGCCCAATGGTACGGCTTTAACCTGGACGACCCGATTCCTTGCTTTGCTCTGCCGCTGCAACCGGAGGACGCGGCCCCCACAGTGGATTTGAAGCGTCTGTTGGATGGGCTCTACGATCGCTCGGGCTATGGCTTAGTGATTGACTACGCTCAAGACCCCGTACCGCCCCTGAGCGAGGCCGATGCCCAATGGGCCAGGGAATGGCTGAAGCAAGCTTATCAGCAACCCTAATAGCTGCGGATGTCTTACTCCGTTAACACGTAGCGGGTGAGGACGCGCATGATTTCGTTGGTGCGCCCGGTGGGCTGGGGTTTGCTCCATTCGCGGACTTCGGCAAAGCCGAGGCGGTAGAGTTCGTGGACGATGCGATCGACGCCGTGGGCGCTGCCAATGACCAAGATGCGAATCACCTCCCGCCCCGGCTCGGCGGCAGGCTCGATGGTGACTTGCAGTGTGGGGTCAGCCAGGGTGGAGGGGATGAAGGCTTGGGGCATGGAAGGCTCCTATGTTGCTCAATGGATCACAACATAGCACCAATCTCAGGATTGTGATCCAAAAAGCAACATTTACGTTCCTGTGAGTCTCTGACACAGTTGGAGCATGGGTAGAGCAAGCCAAGCACTAAAGCAGGTGTTAGACACCTACGGCATCAGCCAAAACCAGCTTGCCGGAGCTATGGGGATAGAACGAGGCAGCGTTTCCCGCTGGTATCACGACAAACGCGATCCGACGGCGGAGACAGTGGTGGAGATTGTGGAAGCTTTGAAAAGCCTTAATTATCAAGCCGCTGAGAAGTTTGTGCAACTATACTTAAGCAGCTTGCTAAATGGCAAAACTGATTATAACGATCTGGTTTGATTATTGAAGAGAGAGACATGAAAGCCTTATTCGCATGATTTTTATTTTTTGAATCAAATAAGATAGCTTTGCAAAAGGAGGAATAGAGTCAACTAAAAGATTTTGATTTCAGAATTTATTGGCTATTAAATCAATATTAAAAGGTGAACTGTTTATGAAAATGCTAATAAGCGAAAATGATGAATTTGAGTCAAGATACTTGCTAGAGTTCAAAAGAGAAGCTAAAAAATATGGGTTGTTTGTCAACTATGAGAAGGATCGAGCAGCCATAGATCTTGGCTTGCATTTAACAAGAGAAATTGACCCAAAATTTCGTGAGACTACTCAAGTCAGAGTTTGGTTTCAACTAAAGGGAAAGCAGAAGTCAACATTAAGTCTTGAAGAATATAGAAACTCTGACTCAGTCAGCCTACAGCTATCAATTGAGCATCTTAAATTCTGGTACGCCTCGCCAGAACCTATATATATTGCGCTTTATATAGAGTCCGCAGATGTTTTTCTTGTTGAAGATATTAGGGATATAGTTTTGAGGCAGTGGGGAGAACGTTTATTTGAACCTAGTACATTTAAGGAAGATCAAAAGACAGCAGTAATCAGAATCCAAAGGAGCAAAGAAAGTTGCCCAGCGATATGGGAGCAAATGTTTCTTCATAGCTCCATTAGAATTGATGGCCCTTCATATAAAGGCAGACCTCTAGGACACCGACTAGATCCTTTAAGGTGCATCCTCAGAGAAATGGAAGCAAGTGATTTTGAAGAACTAATTCTACACTTGCTAAAGGCTCATGACTTTAAAGAACTGGATTTTCTTGATCCAAGCTCAGTTTACGCCAAAGGGACTGAAAAGGCAAAAATAATTAAGGGAGTGATTTTCCAGTCGTATGAGTATAGATTCCACCTAGGAAACATGATTGGCTTTTCCCATGAAGTTGACAAAGGATTTAGGCATGAAAGCCAGCTAAGATCTATACAAGGAAAATGCTTAGTCATTATCCATAGTGAACCAATATCCGAACCTGATCAACATTCAGCTTTTGAATTGTCTAAAAAGCTCTTGGAAGAAGATATTGAGAATATTCTGGTTTTTGCAAATCGTCCTTCGGGCAAAGATCCGCAGAACATGCTTCAAGACTTATCTTACCTTGGAAGCTACAATCGAGTCTTTTATGAGAATGGCATAAATTGCATGACACAGTTATTGGGGGATATAGCTTTCAACGTTCTAATAGCAACAAATGTGTATCTAAAATTTCGCAACAAAATAAAGTGGAGCAGTGTAAACTATTTGGTTTCTAACTTTAATTGAAGACTTTTTCGATTGCTTTATTGCTGTCCTTCATTGACTCTAGGGAGAGACCAGATGTGAAAACCAAATGCGTTAATTGCCATGCTTAGTTATTAGAGTGGGCATTGCCTACCCTAAAATTTGAGGTGCTCTAGGTAGCCCAATCTTCCTTGAAACCAGGCAAGTTCAGCGGGTTGCATTAGGGCGATCGCCCCTTCCTCCACAGCCATCAGTGCCCACTCTGCCGTAGCGGCGATCGCTATAATAGGCACAAGTCCTCACACCTGCTGCCATGACATCCCAACAACTCGAAGAGCGATCGCAGCGCCTCGAAGCACGAGTTGCTGCCCTCGAAACAGAACTGGCACAGCTCAAACAGGTTTTGTCTGCTCTTCTGCAAAAGCCAACCCCCTGGTGGTCAGCGATCGCAGGCAGCGCTGAAACTGACCAAGCGACCCCTTTATCCAGCCAGCCCTCGCCTCTGGCGCAAACCACCTTTCATCAGACGCTACAAGCATCTGGCCTAGTAAAATCGGTACGCCCACCCGCCGTTACCCCCCAAAACAACTTTCAGCCTATTCCTGTCCAAGGTGAAGCCGTATCCCAAACTATCTTGGATGAGCGGCGCTAGATGTCGGTTTATTTTCTAGACAGCAGCGCCCTGGTCAAGCGGTATATCCGTGAAAAAGGGACTGACTGGGTTGCAAGCCTGTTTTCCCCAGCTTTGGGCAATGACTGTTTTATAGCTGCCATCGCAGGCGTAGAAATCATTGCGGCTATTACCAGGCGTGCCCGTAGCGGTAGTATCAAACCCGCCGATGCTGCTTTAGCCTGCGCTCAGTTTAGGCAAGACTTTCAGACAACTTATCAAATTATTGAAATTACCGAAGAGATTATTAGTCTAGGGATGGCTCTAGCCGAAGCAAAAGGGCTGCGAGGCTATGATGCCGTACAGTTAGCCGCAGGTTGTGCCGTCAATGCCCTTTGCCTAACGAGCAGTTTGCCACCTTTAATTTTTGTCTCAGCCGACAACGAACTCAATGCCGCCGCCCGCAGCGAAGGGCTAATCATTGAGAATCCTAACGAGCAATAGTCTGAGCCCAATCTTTTTTGGAGACGAGCAAGCTTAGCGGATTGTATGGGGGCGATCGCCCCTTCCCCCACAGCCAACAGTGCCCCTCTGCCCTAGCGGCGATCGCGCTACCCACCAAAGCAACCTTCTCAGCTCAGCTCGCCAGCAGCAATTCATAACGCAATGGCAGCACCTCATCCGGCATCAACACCGCCATCGCATATTCGCGACCTGCCAAATCTGCAAACTCAACTAAATAGCAAAGCTCCTCTCCCTCATAGATCTCTAATACAGTGCCCACCTGCCCCGTAGGAAGCTGCTGAATCATCTCAAACTCAGGTTCAACCAGCGTGAGGCGATCGCGGGCGATCGGCTTTAGGTTGGCAACGGTATCTAGAGTTTTCACAAGGCTCATGGAGCTTATATCCGTTGTTTAAGGATCTGAAAAAATGCTTCAACTTTAACAATCGGCACCTCGAAAACAGCTTGTAAGCTCAGCAGGTCGCGAATTAACTCAGTTGCCGTCGCTCGCGATACCAAAGGTATAAAGTGCTGAGCCTGCCAAGCTGTACGCAAAGTGGCTATTGACCCTTGCCTAAATACCAATGCAGACACCAACACATTAGTATCCAGCACCACCCGAAGCTCCTGAGGCATGATCAAATGCTAGAACCTTCACGCGCCCAAGCTACAGCATCCGCCACATCTTGTTCTGTAATATTTAGCTCAGCCAGCTTTTCTCTCACCGCATCAGAGCGCTGGATTTTGACTGGGGTAAGAATGACTTGCCCGCCCTCAACCGTAATTTCAAAATACTCCACTGGGCCAAGCGCCTCTGTCACACTGAGCGGTAGCGTAATTCGATTTTGATCAGTAAGTTTGGCAAGCATGTCAATAATGCTCAATCGAACGTGTATTCAGCTTAGCGTAGCGCACTTAAGTAGCATAGGCATTCCGCCACATCACAAACTACAACTACCCCAGTTATCCATCTTTCTGGAGTCTAGGATAGTTCGGTGCGTTGCATGGAGGCGTTCGCAAAGCGTGTGCAGCGCACAATCGCCCCTTCTCCCCACAGTCGCCAGTGCCCAATCTGCCATGGCGGCGATCGCCCTGCCCGCCTTAAGCCCTCCCACCCTATTGATACAATGATGAGGCTGCAACCTTGTGCAGGCCGCTACCCAAAGCGCCGACGGAGATCTCCTATGGATAAGACCGTTAACCTTGCGATTCCCTTCGACTTTCTCTTGCGGGCGATCGCTCCTTCCCTTCAAAGTCGCCAGTGCTCGCCCTGCCGTATTTACTCTTGGTTTAAGTCTATCCACTTACTGAAGATCTCTAGGCACTAGCCTGTGGCCATTAGCATCTCTTGGGTCAGTCAATGGCGTCACAGTCTGACGTGTAATAAAGGCTAAAAGAGATGCTGTAAAAGCAAAGATAAGACCCATCTGGTCTTGAGTAAGAGTAACAACTCCAAATCCAGCTAAAAGGGCAAAGGATGCTTGAAGCAATCCTTGAAACATTACAGGCTCTTGTTGAATTCGCTTAATGATCCACATTTTTCCGCCGCCGCCAATTACTTCTGTTTGATCTTATTAGCTTTCAGTAGATACTTATTATGGTAAAGATTACCCCTGGAAATGGTATTACCCTTACGGGTAATTCGTAGGCTCCATTGAGTGATTTCGAATCGGCACGAATCCATAACTAGCCAAACCATTTCCCTCGCCGAACTGTGGGACAGCATTGATACCGAGTGAAATGTCACTGGGCATTGGGGAACCCTTACTTAGTCACAGCCATGGAATGCGCTAGCTAAGGGAGCACGGGCAATGAAATTTAGTTTGGTGATCACCACCTACAATCGGCTGGAGCTGCTGAAGCGGGCGATCGCCTGCGGTCTCAACCAAACCGTGCCCTGCGAAGTCGTCGTCGCTGACGATGCCTCCACCGACGGCACCGAGGAGTATGTACGCAGTTTGGGCGATCGCGTCGTCTACCACCGCAACGCCCAAAACCTCAACCACGCCGCCACGGTGAACCATGGTGTTGCCGCCGCCAGCGGGGAGTGGGTCAAGTTTCTCGACGACGACGACTATTTAGCACCCGACTGCATTGAGAAAATGACGGCGGCGATCGCCCAGCACCCCAAAGCCGTGCTCTGCTCCTGCCAGGCCATTCAGGTAGACGAGCAGGGCACCGAGCTGCGCCGCACCGCCGCCACCGGCCCCGGCCAGGTGTTCTACATTCCCCAGAGCGCCATCCACTACGGCATGCTGATGGATCAGGTGCCCTTTGGCACCCCGGCCCAGGTGGCCTGCCGCCGCGACGCCTTTTTGCAGGCGGGCGGCTGGGATACCACCATGACCACCAACTACGACGACATCGACGCCTGGGTGAAGCTGGCCGACTTTGGCGACGCGCTATTTATCAACCAACCTCTGGCCTACCGCACCCTTTGGGCCGGGGGCTACGAGCAAAAAATGGCGCTCAGCCGCCGTATGGCGCTCAATTTGACCATCAAAGAGCGCATCTATGGGCGGGTGAGTGAGGGATACCGCGATCGCATTCCCAGTCTGGCTGCCATTGGCCAGTACCTGCACCTCCACTGGGGCCTGGTGGCTCTACGGCAGCGCCAGATAACTACCGGGCTGTCGCTGCTAGCGCCCGGAGTACTGTCGCCCCAGGCATGGCAACTGCTGGCCCAGGCCCGTCAGCTGCGGACTACCCCGACCACCGACAGTCTGGTACCCCGCACCGTACTGGTGCCCTAGGTGATGAAAGCATAGCCCTTGCCCCACCCAGCGCTGACTGCCCTAGGGCGCTAAGGACAACACCTGTGGCAGCATTGATTAGCTAGGGCACGTTGACAGGCAAAAGCCTCCGGTAGGACATTGCAGTGTGTCATGCCCCTAACGAAGGTATACAGCCAGGATTCGGTATCCCCTGGCGGTTTAGACAGGCTCTTGGGCAGGGTTCATGGGCTGAATGGTGTGACCCGCTGCTACGATGAGTTCTTTGAAGGTTTCTTCTGATGCCTTGGCGTCAATGGTGACGGTTTTGGCTTGGGGATTGACGTCAACCTTGGCATCGGGTTCAGAGGTCAAAATCAGCTCTTTTAGCTCCTGAGCCGACTTTTGGTCACCCAGGGTCGAAACTTGGAACGTCAACGACATACAGATTTCTCCACGTTGCTTACGCCCACACTGTAGAGGGCGCATTGCCCGATCGCCGTCTGTAGAAGGGCTTATTCTGGATAGGAGGATGCGATCGCCCTGGTTGCCCTCGCCCATTTCAGAACCATGCTGCTGATTGGCATCAGACTGCTGCATACGGCAGTGGTGGTGGTGATGGTGACCGCCATTCTGTTTTTGCTGTACTGCGGCCTGACCAATGATCTGTCGCGGTGGACGGCGATCGCCCTCGCCACCGTCTCCGCAGAAGTGGTGATTTACGTGGGCAACGGCTGGCGCTGTCCCCTCCGCACCCTGGCCAAAAACCTCACCCCAGCCGGTCAAAAGGTGCAGGACATTTATCTCCCTGACTGGCTCGCGGCTCGGGTGGTGGGCCTCTCGACCCCGCTGCTGGGGATAGCCTGCCTGCTGCTGTTAGCTCGCCTGCTGCTAAACTAGCGCCCCCCGCGCTGGAGCGATTCCTGGAGAGGCAGATACCAGCTTCAATCCGGCGGTTGCAGCTGCCGTAGGGTGGGCAATGCCCACCAATATCCGTTGGGTTTCGCCGAGCCTCAGCATCAACCTACAAATCTAGACTTGATAGAGCACTAGTTCAAAACCGGCGGCAGTTCTTCGCCTTTGTAGTCGCGGGTGGGCACCGAAAACCCGCAGGTGGTACCGTCTTGATGCACCACCTCGTCTTCCCAGGGCAGGCGGTAGCGCTCTTTGACCATGTCTTTCATGTAGGTGTAGGGGCAGTCCTGGGCACCGCCTTTGACCGCCACATAGCCGCGATGGCCAAACTGATAGATGTTATTCTCTACGCCCCAGTGCAGGCGGGCCTCGCGCACCAGATCGGGGCGCACCTCGGCGGTGATAATTTCGTCGGGGCGGTGGCTGCCCATCACCAGCGGCGTGCCGTCGAAGTTGACGATCATACCCTCGCCCATGGAGTCGAAGCTGCCGTCGCTGCCGCACATGCACACCGAGGCCGTCACCATCAGGTTGCAAAAGGCATTGGCCTGGTTGGTGATCTGCCAGGCGTGGCGAATCGGGGCGGTGTAGCCCGCCGTGCGAATCATAATCTCGGCCCCCTTGTAGGCGCACTCGCGGGCCATTTCGGGGAACATGCCGTCGTGACAGATGATCAGCGCCAGCTTGCTGCCGTTGGGGCCGTCGCAGACGGGAATGCCCACATTGCCAGGTTCCCACGGCTCGACGGGAATCCAGGGGTGGAGTTTGCGGTAGTAGAGATTGATTGCGCCCTGGTTGTCGATAATGATGCCGCTGTTGTAAGGATTGCCCTCGGGGTTGTACTCCATAATCGAGAAGCAGCCCCAGATGTCGTTGTCGATGCAGGCCCGGCGAAAGGCGGCCACCTCAGGGCCATCTAGGCTGCACATGATGGCGGGGTTGGTATCCATCGACAGCCCGTGGAGCGAGTACTCGGGAAACACCACCAGATCCATGGAGGGCAGGTTGCGGCGGGCTTTGGCGACCATTTCGCAAATACGCTGAGTCTGGGCGGCCAGGTCGTCGGGGGTAACGACATTGGGCAGCTGAAGCTGCACCATGCCCAGCACCACGCCGTTGGGCGATTTGTTTAGGCCACCAAGTCCACTCATGTATTACCTCACTGGAACAACCCGACTCGAAAGTCGAAGAGCACTATAGGGCGATCGCGCCAGGGTAATAGTGTTCGACATTACGTAATCACGGTAACGGAATCAGAGACAAGACCACCTGATAAATGCCTTCAGCTACAGCGAGAGCCTGCTCAAATTCTGCCTGGCTAGGCTCATCAGCAAAACCTGGGTAGCGGTACATGGGAGCGTAGGGCGTTAAAACTATGCCTGCCTCAACCCAGCTCTCAAACTCTTGAGCATAGGGTATCGCCGTTCTAATCAACAGCTCAACATCGTGAGTGCGATCGATGTCGTGGTCGCGAAACGTCAGGTATCCCTTGACAGCTTTTTCTGCGGCCTGCTGACAGTGATAAATAGCCGTATCTAGCAGCGGTGGTTTGGCAGTAGCCAAGACCTGCGCCGACGCTAAATCATGCTGCGCCTTGGTCAGCCAACTTTGCACCAGCTGAGTCTTAGCGTCGGTCATAGAGAACTTTTCCCTGACGAGCTACTTTGCACTCCAGCGACGATCGCACGGCTTGCCAACGGTCAAACTCTTCGCGTGTTCTGACCACCACATCTTTGGCGATGCCCAGGCCACTCAGGCAGCGGTGCCCCAGCACAGAGCGCTGATAATCTGAGAGGCTGCTCTCCCGCACGATCACCATCAGGTCTACATCGCTATCCACCGTTGGTTTTCCCCAGGCGTAGGAGCCAAACAAAATTACCTGCTCAGGCTGAAATTGGCTTACCAACCGATAGGTAATGGTTGTTAGCAAGTTGTCGGTTAGGGGTTGCATAGCAAAACGGGGATTACAACTCAGCTTAGGTCAGCAGAATACCCTGAGCGCAGTTCATACAACGGAACTTTTGCCTAGCTTACCAGCCACTGCCAGCCCCAAAAGGTGGCCATGCCGCCCGCGATGGTGAGCAGCAGGTTTTTGCGCCAGAGGGCGAGGGCGACAGCGGCGATCGCCCCCACCAGCCGCGCATTTTGCCACCCCAGCCCCAGCGTCTCGCCGTCGGGAAAGACCACTGCAGGCACCACAATCGCCGTCAGCACCACCGGGGGCACGTAGCCCAGCGCCCGCACCAGGGACGGCGACAGTGAAATGCGACCGCTAAAGGCCAGCAGCGCGTAGCGAATTGAAAACGTTACCAGGGCCATGGAGGCGACGAGGAGCCAGTCGTTCATGGGGAATTTTGGATTTTAGATTTTGGATTTTGGACGTAGAACTTTGAATTTTGAACTTCGGCCAGCTCAACCCTTTACCCGCTGCATCAGCCGAGTTTCAAGCCAGTACCCTGCCGTCACTCCGGCGATCGCCGCCACCATCAGTCCCAATTTATGGGGCAACCCATTGGCCAGCACCGCCACCAGTCCGGCGACAGCGATCGCCCCCACCATGGGCCTCGTCGTCGCGTAGGGAGCGACCATGCCAATGAACGTCGCCACCATGGCAAAATCGAGCCCCCAGGCCGCCGCGTTGGGGATTAGCTGGCCCACCGTCAGCCCCAGCCAGGTACAGAAAATCCAGTTCAGGTACATGGCCCCGGCGGCACCCAGGTAGTACCAGTGCTTGTGGGGGCTGAGGTCGGGCTGCTGGTAGCGGCGAATGGCGATCGCAAAGGCTTCATCGGTCAAAAAGAAACCAATCACCGCTTTCCACCGCTGGGAGGCCCCCTGCACGTAGGGCAGCAGGCTGGCGGCGTAGAGCATGTGGCGCAGGTTGACCACCACCGTAGTGAGCACAATCAAGGGCAGGGTGCTGCCCGCCGCCAGCAGCCCCAGGGCAATAAACTGCGACGAGCCGGCAAACACAAAGGCCGACATGCCCAGGGTCGCCCCAAACGACAGGCCGCTGCCCTGGGCCAGGGTGCCAAAGATAATTCCAAAGGGAATCGCCCCCACTACGAGAGGGATGATGTCCCGCGCCCCGGCCAACACCTCCTGGCGAGGAGAGCGAATGCTAAAGTCTGACGCTGTAGCCAAAAGAAATCTCCGCAAAGCAGGATGACTCCTTCCATTTTGAGTTAGAAGGTAGAAGAGGTATCACGGCTTTTGACTATGGCAGACGCTCCCCAGCAAATTTGTATTCTCGGCGGCGGCTTTGGTGGCCTCTACACCGCCCTGCGCCTGAGCAACCTGCCCTGGGAGGGCACCCCGCCTGCCATCACCCTGGTGGACTGCAACGATCGCTTCCTGTTTTTGCCCCTGCTCTACGAACTGGTCACCGACGAGCTGCAAACCTGGGAGGTCGCGCCCCCCTTCATCGAGCTGCTGGCGGGCACCCCCGTTCAGTTTCGCCAGGCCGAGGTCACCGGTATCGATCTCGATCAGCACCGGGTCAGCCTCAGCGATGGGGTCACCCTCACCTACGACCGCCTTGTTCTCGCCCTGGGCGGCACCACCCCGATGGATATGGCCCCCGGCGTGGCCGAGCACGCCCTGGCCTTTCGCACCCTGCCAGACGCCTACCGGCTCAAAGAGCGCCTGCGCCATCTCGAAGCCTCCGACGCCGAGAAGATACGCGTTGCCGTGGTGGGCGGCGGCTACAGCGGGGTTGAGCTGGCCTGCAAGGTGGCCGAGCATCTGGGCGAACGGGGCCGGGTACGCCTGGTGGAGCGCACCGATATGATCCTGCGCACCTCGCCGGAGCACAACCGCGAGGTGGCCCAAAAGGCCCTCTCCGACCTGGGGGTGTGGGTCGATCTCGAAACCGCCGTCGATAACGTCACCGCCGACACCATCAGCCTCACCTTCCGCGAGCAAACCGACATTCTGCCCGTCGATCTGGTGCTGTGGACCGTGGGCACTCAGGTGAATGGGGCGATCGCCAACCTGCCCCTCAAGCACAACGAGCGGCAGCAGGTAGTGGTACAGCCCACCCTGGAGTCGGTCGATCGCCCCGGCGTCTATGCCCTGGGCGATGTCGCCGACTGCCGCGACGCCGACGGGCAACAGGTACCCGCCACCGCCCAGGTCGCCCTGCAACAGGCCGACTTTGTCGGGTGGAATATTTGGGCCAGCCTGGGCGGTGGCGAAGCCGCCGGGGCAAAAAATCGCCCCCAGCTGCCCTTCCGCTACCGCCATCTGGGCGAAATGATGACCCTCGGCACCAGCCGCGCCACCCTCACCGGCCTGGGCATTCAGCTCGACGGCGAACTGGCCCACGTAGCCCGCCGCCTGGCCTATCTATACAGAATGCCGACCTTCTCCCACCAGGTGCGGGTAGGGCTCAACTGGATGACCAAACCCCTGCGGGATGCCCTTTCGGCCTAGGGCGTTTCGCCGTGGGCCAACCACTGGGCACAGGCTGCGCCGAGCTGGGCCTCGGCCATGGTCTCGTACCACTCGCTATCTTCCTCGGTGAGAATGTCGCGCCAGCGGCCATTGGTGCCTTTGTTGATAAAGGTTTGGCCACCGCCCTCAAAGATCAGCCCCCCCAGAGGTGCAACCTGCTCAGCGTGGCGCTTCATGTAGTCAAAGGTGCAGTGCTCTACGATCGCATCCCACTGGGCCTCGGCGACGGGAATGTCGAGGAACTGGGCGATGCGGCGCATCTGCCCCGGCAGATCTTGCTTGAGCTGGGCGTAGTGTACCAGCAGCACATTGGGCAGATGGCGGACTTCCCACCACGAGCGCATGTTCTCCCACAGCGACCAGAAGGGGTAGCCGTCGCCCTGAAGCCAGTCGTGAAAGTACTGCCGAATCGAGCTGGTAGGCGGCTCCAGGGCTGGCCCTACCAGGCCCGGCGTGTTGTTCAGCAGGTCGTAGAACATGGCATTGGCGTTGGCGTGGTGGTTGTAGAGACTCCACAGCACATCGCGCCCGTCGCGGCCAATGTAGATGTACTTCGCCTGGGGTGAAAAGACCAGAGCATCCACGGGCAGATGGGTCTTGAGAAAGCGGCGGTGGGTTTGGGCCTCTACGGCAGCCAGTTTGACAGGGGCAGGGGGCACCCGCAGATCCATCCAGGGCGACATATCGCCCACGTTTAGCCCCTCTTCGCCGCCAAAAATGAGCTGGGAGACGATTTGCTGCATCCAGGTGGTTCCAGATTTGCCGTAGGTAGCAATTACAATATCGTCGTCGCGAAACCGGAAGTCGTTCCAGATGGTGGAGTCGAAGTGGTGGCTGTGCAGCTCACGGGTCTTTACCGGCCAGCGGTGGGGGCCGACGTCCAGATCGGCAACGGCCAGTTGAGCAGGGCGAGGGCTGGCTGAGGTCATCGGTGGGTCTCCTAAAGAAAGGGCAAAAGGTGTAGCTTGTTACACAGCTCGATTAGCTACAGGCAGCGGCGGCCTGTTTCCAGACGCAACAACATTCAGCCGGAACAAACTCTTAGGCGCAATGGCTGGCAGGCCTTTCTAACATTCCCGATTCGCAGGGGGTGGGGCAGTGCCACTTAAAATGAGCGTCTATTGCAGCCCATTGCCCTGCCTGACGGAGGCCAAAATTGAAAGTGTTAACCGCTGCGGCTAAGCCCTGGCCGATCTCGCCCAGCGGCCCTGCCGTTGCCCGTTCCCCCCGCTTCTGCTATCGCTATGCAGCCCAAAATTCTATGCCTGGCCGCCCTCGGTTTACTAGCGGCCTGCAGCGCCCCGCCTTCCTCTGACCCAGCACCCGAGGCCCTAAACCAGTTGCCCACCGTTGTCAGCATTACCGGCGGCCAGACTCTGGTGGTGCGCGATCGGGGCCGAGACGTGGCCACGACCCTGGCCTGTATTGCTGTGCCCGCCCAGCCCGCAGCCGCCACCGACCGGCTGACGAGCCTGCTGCCAGCGGGGCAGGCGGTGCAGATGCGGCCAGTGGCTGAGCGCGACGGGCAAACTGTGGCCGAACTCTTTCTCGGCAATCGGTCGGTGGGTCTGGAGCTGGTGCAGGCCGGGGTGGCGATGGTAGAGCCCTCGGCTACGGCGGACTGTGCCGATGCTGCCGAGGGCTACTGGCAGGCCCAGATCGAGGCGCAGCAAAACCGCCGAGGTCTCTGGGCTGACTACGATTTGGCCATCTCGGCTCCCATCGATCTAGAGCCCAACCTGTCGCTGCCGGTGCAAGCAGACTCAGGCCAATGCCCTGAATCTGTGGATCTGTGGGCCTTTCGCAACGGGTTTGAGGGCGGGGCCAACCACATTGTGGTGGTAGATCTGCCCCAGATCGCCACGGCTCCGGCTGAGCCGACGGCGGCCATCGCTGGCCAGGTGGTGTTTACGGCCCCACTGCGATCGCAGTTTAGCCAGTGCTCGGGCAGCGCCACCGCTGAGCAAATGGCCATGTACCAGGCGGAGTTTGCCGATGGGCAGGTGCGTTTTACCCTCAATTTGACCGGCGACGGCACGCGGGAGGTGCTGGCCTCTGGGGTTTCTGTAGATCGCCCCTACGCCTTTTGGCGCGCGGCGGAATAGATACAGGCGATCGGGCGTGCTAGGTGGCCAATCAACTTTCAGTCGATGCCGCTGTGCCCGCAGACCGTAGAATTGCTCTGCGGCCCCTAGGGCTGGGGCGCTGTCTCCAGCGCCTGACGTCCCTGGGCTATAACATCGTCATAGACGGCTTCTAGGGCCGGGTTGCAGCCCCGACATCCCGCCACCACCCGATCGGCCCAATCTAAATACTCGCGCTTGCGCTCCAGCGACCAGTCTGAGGGGGGCGAGGTAGTGATGTTTTGCACATTGGCGGTTTTGTCGGCGATTTTGAGCTGCTTTGCCGCAGGCGATAGGTGGGGGGCGTGCTCCACCTGTCGCTGTTTGCGTTCGGCCTTGGGCAGGCTCTTGTCGTCGGTGACCTCGGCCACAATCTGCCGCACCTCGGGGCCAAACTGCTGCTCTAGCTCCTCGGGAGTAGTCTCGGTGTCTTCTACCGTGTCGTGGAGAATGGCAGCCTGCAGCGTTGCCAGGTCGGTGATGCCGCCCTCGGTGGCCAAGAGCTGCGCCACCCGAATGGGATGGTTGATGTAGGGTGAGGCTTCCTTGTCTTTGCGGCGCTGGGCGCTGTGCTTGGTGGCCGCAAAGTGCAGGGCCTCTAGCAGCGCAGTCATAGGTGAAGCCATAGCGGATGGAGTCATAGGGCCGTAGAGATGCTTTTGTCTAGCATGACCGATCGGGCCGTCAATGGCATCTGCTCAGGGGCGGCTAGCTGAGCCGCCAGCCAAGCTAGGGAAAAGTGGCGCAACCTGCGGGGCTGGGTTCTAGCTCGCGTATCAGAGGCTACAAACTTGTTATAACAAGTTGGCTTTACTGAGACCATCCGCTGCGTTGCAAACTAGGAGGTTCCACGGTGACTGGAGTGCTAACCCGGGTCGATACTTCGACCGATCTCGAGCGCTACGTCGCCGCCGAGGGGCGCGACGAACTGGTTAAGCAGGTGCGGGCCAAAATTGACGAGCTGGGCATTCAGTACATCTATTACCAGTTTGTCTCGGTCACCGGGCGCATTGTGGGCAAGGGCATTCCCGCCGACTACTGGGAAGCCACCGCCGAGAAGGGGTTTCAGCTGGTCTACGGGGCCACCGCCAACCTGGCGATGGATCGCCACGGCCAGTACCTCGGCTACGGCCCCGAAGCCGCTGAACTGGTGGCCATTCCCGACCCCGAGACCTTCTGCCAGCTGCCCTGGGACAAGCGGGTGGCGCGGGTGTACTGCGTCTGCTTTCGCAACCGCGAAGAGGAGGAGGGCGCAGCGGCATTTTTGACGGGCGACTGTCGCGGCAACCTGAAGCGCATCCATAGCGAGTTTCAGGCTAAGCACGGGCTCCAGCTGCGCCACGGCTGCGAGCCCGAGATGATGTGGCTGAAAAAAGGCCCCGACGGCAAGCCCGACGGCGGCGTCACCAAGCCCAACTGCTACCACATTGACCAGTTTGAGGAGCTGCGCCCCGTCTTTCTACGGGTGATCGAGTACGGACGGGCCATGGGCCTCGACATGATCCAGGGTGACCACGAGGATGCGCCGGGGCAGCTGGAGCTGAACTTTATGTTCGACGATGCCCTCAGGACCTGCGATCGCCTCACCACCTACCGCCAGATCTGCGCCCAGGTGGCCCGCGAGTTCAACCTGATCGCCTGCTTCATGTCGAAGCCGTTTATGGGGGTGTCGGCCTCGGGCTGCCACCACAACCTGTCGCTGTGGCGGGGCGGCAACGAGGCGATCAAAATGTTTGGCTTCGATAGCCTGCCCGGCCTGGAGGGCAACTTCACCTACCACCAGGGGGGCGAAAACACCTTTTTGCCGCAGGAAGGCACCTCCAAACGCATTCCCGGCCCGGTGGGGCTGCACTGCATTGGCGGCGTGATCGAGCATTTGCCCGCCCTGACGGCGATCGGCTGCTCTACGGTCAACTCCTACCGCCGCCTGTGGGATGCGGGCTTTTGGGCACCGGTCTACTCCGACTGGGGTTACCAAAATCGCACCTGCGGCCTGCGGGTGTCGGCTCCGGGGCGCTTTGAGTACCGCGCCGTAGACTCGATGGTGAACCCCTACCTGATGGCCGGTGCCCTTCTCAAAGCCTTTGACGATGGCCTCAGCCGCCAGCTCGACCCCGGCGAGCCCGAGCAGCGCAATATCTACGAGGCGATGGACAGCGGCAAGCAGGTGAAGAAGCTGCCCATGGCCCTCGGCGAGGCGCTGGAGGCCCTGGCTACCGACGAGGTGATCAAATCGGCGCTGCCTGGGGAAATGTACCGCATCTTCGACCAGTACAAGCGGGATGAGTGGGAGCGATTTTTGGCCACCACCACCAGCTGGGATATGGAAAACTACATGGACTGTCTGCCCTAGTTGAACTGTCTTGGGCGTGGTTTGTTTGTGGTGCATTGCTTCGCTTTGGCGGAGCCCCGCCTGAGCGTTATGCACCCTACGGCGCTGCTTGCCATCCCATAGAGCAAACCTGTAGCAGGCGAGATCCCAGGGTTCTGCTGCTGATGATGCTGTGCGACCCTAATTTTCCCAAAAGAACCCTGCGATCTGTACAGCGGAGTTCCTCCCTGAGGGGAAGCCCTGGGATTAAACCCAAATTAAGTTTTTGAGTATACAGAAGCCAGTCCTTTAATACAGAACCATGAAAGAGGTTTATGGTCGCAAATCCTCTGAGGAAACTGAAAATGTCCGAAAATCGTAAAAGACGGTGGCTGAAGCTGTGGCCATCCCTGTTTGTAGCGACGATCGCCCTGTGTTTTGGCGCGAGCTTACTACCTGCAGGAATGCCCCGAGCCAGCGCGGCGGTGCCCCCTCTCGAAAGCACTCTACCCACCAGCTGCCCCCGGCCCGCCAGCAGCCCCCGCCACTACAGGGTGACCGCCAGCCCCGAAACCGTACACTGGGGCTTTTACAGCAAAAATCTAGCCCCAGTCGTTTCGATCAACTCCCAGGACTATGTGACCCTGGAAACCATCACCCACCACGCAGGCGACGACTACGATCGCATGATTGCAGGCGACCCGGCGATCGAGGCGATCTACAACTGGACGGCGGGCGAAAAGACTATCGGCGATCGCGGCCCCGGCGTACACATTCTCACTGGCCCGGTCTACGTCTGCGGGGCCGAGCCCGGCGACCTGCTGGAGGTGCGCATGGTTGACCTGAAGCTGCGGCCCAGCGGCAGCGACCCCACCAAAACCTACGGCTCCAACGCCGCCGCCTGGTGGGGCTTTCAGTACGACAACCACAGCGAAGAGCCCACCCCCCGCGAAGTCATCACCCTCTACGAGATGGACGCCACGGGCGCACAAGACTACGCCACCGCCGTCTACCGCTACCAGTGGACGCCCCAAACCACCCCCGACGGCACCGTCCACGAGACCATTGACTACCCCGGCATTGTGGTTGACCACGCCACCGTCACCGAAATTGGCGAAACCCTGGAGGGTGTCAAAGTGCCCCTGCGGCTGCACCTGGGCTCCATGGGGGTAGCCCCCAGCGAGGCTGAGGTGGTCGATTCAATCCCGCCCAGCTACTTTGGCGGCAACATCGACAACCGCAATATCGGCATTGGCACCGCCATGTACTATCCGGTCGCCGTGCCGGGGGCGCTGTTCTCCGGCGGCGACGCCCACGCCTCCCAGGGCGACTCTGAGCTAGACGGTACCGCCATTGAGACTTCGATTACCGGCGTATTTCAGTTTGTGCTGCACAAGCAGGCCGATCTGGCGGGCACCATTCTCGAAGGGGTCAAATATCCACTGCTCGAAACCCCCGACAGCTGGATTGTCCACGGCTTTACCTACCCCAACTACCTCGCAGCCCTGGGCGAGGATGCCCAGAGCGAGATCTACACCCTTTCTTCCCTCGACCCGGCGCTGAAGGATAGCTCTGCCAAGCTGCGCGACTTCTTAATGAACGGCATGAACCTCACCGAAGACGAAGCGTTTTCGCTGATTACGGTGGGGGCCGATTTTGCCATTACCCAGGTGGTAGACGGCAACTGGGGCGTCCACGGTATTATTCCTAAGGGCATTTTTGACCCGGCAAATGTGAAACCAAAACCTGTGGCGAGCTGAGGAATTGTAGCGCACAATTTATAGCCATAGTCACGCTCGTCAAGACATCAAAAGCCTCCAAAACGTTCAGCAGAGACCCAACTCCACTAGAAATCAGGTCTCTGCTTTTTGCTGGCTGGCAGCAGTCTATTGGGTTAGAACAAGCCTGACCCAGGCGCATTGCAGGGCAAAATCTCTACCGGGGAATCTCACTATTAAGTGCTCTAACTCAATCGACGGCTGCAATAGTAACTGCTGGCTGTCAGTGGTAAGCGCCACTGCTTTTTATAGCTGTAGCCAGTCTGGTTAAAACAATTTCCCCAGGAACGCTCAAACGTTTGAACGTTCCTAGGGATGCTGAATATTTTAGCCCAGTTGACTATGGCTATAGCTGAGCTTGACCGGTGGGCTCAGGGTAGAAAAAGGCCACCGGAGAAAGCCTAATCTTTAATGGGAGAAGAGAAGGCCAAAACGCCTTCGGTAGAGCCCCCAATGGCTTTCCAGGCAGACAGTCCGCCCTGGAGTACAGCAACGTTAGCGTACCCTGCCTGGCGCAGTTGACCAGCCGCGTCGTCAGCACTGTCGCCGTAGACGTAGATATCACGCTTACTTTCTAAAACAGACTCGATGCCGCCGGGAATTTGGTCGATGGGCATAGGCACGGCACCGGTAATACGCTCATTATTGAAGTCTTCCCGACTGCGTACATCCAGAATAGTCAGGGCTGGTTCACCCCAATTCAGGCGCTTGAGCAGCTCTTCGGGCGATGCCTGGCTCGACGGCGTATTGGGAGGGGTCGGCAGGGGCTTGGTTAGCGTAGCCTTGGCGGACTCAACTTGGTCAGGAACTTGATGAGAGGCATCGTCGGCTTGGCGAGCTAGATTTTCAGCTCGCTCAGGCACCTGGCTAGCAGCATCCTCTGCACGATTAGTCAGATTTTCGGCCTGGTTGGCGGCCTGATCAACAACATTATCGGCTTGTTCAGAAAGGTTAGTCATAGATTACCTCTATCATTGTCAATGTTCTTAACTTATCGGACAAACTCTAAAGGCTCATCCATCAGCGGACATAATCCGGATTGGAGTTATTGAATCTCAAGTAGTCGCCATAGGGTCGCCATAGCTATTTGACTGATCTGAGACACTGTGTCGGTTCTCAGTGCTGTATACCCCCGATTTTTAGGGGCATTGCAATGCAATGCCCCTACAGAATCTCTGTTTTGTCGGGGTTTCCCAAAGCGGATTTGATGCGGGGATCTCTACTCAGTTGATCGACGGCACCGTGCCTGTAAAAGCGTCAAAAACCGCATTTCAAACACCTCTCATAGGGGCGATCGCTGTTTTTTTTTGAAGTGGGAGCCTAGTGCTGCCAAACGTCATAGATACCCCAGTCGCGCATGCCCCATTCTCCTAAGGTGGTGGCGGCCTGCAGCACGTCTTGGTTGCGGCCGCGCAGGGTCACCAGATAGGCTCCGTCGCTGATGTGGCGGCGATAGAGGTGGGCCGATTCGGGCGCAATGCCCAACCCCTGATCCGCGGCGGCGGCGCGCCCCGACTGGTAAGCCACAGTTTTAGAGAGGGCATCGGCGTCGGGGCCCATGACCAGAAGGGTGCCGATTTCAGGCAAAATAACTCGATCTAGCCCGGCGGTTAAGCGGGTGGCCCCAGCCAGCGAATGCCCACCGTAGGGCTGAGTTGGCTGGGTGTCAGGGCTGTTGGCCTCACGCACGGCAATGGAGAGCGTGTGCATGGCAAAGCCGGTCTTTTGGAGCTGGGCCAGGGCCTCTTCCATTTGGCTCTGATCGAGAAATATGCCCACTACCCGCCGTTCTTCGGTACGGCGCTCTTGGGTTTGAGGTGTTTCGGGGGCTCCGCCGTAGCGATCGCCCGCCTCGGGTTCCGCCGCTGCGGCGGAACCCACCGTAGGCAGAGGGTCGGAGGCATAGAGCCCCTCGGGGGCGGCGTGACCGTCGTGGGGGTGCAGGTCGCGGGCCACAACGCTGCTCTGCTGTTGAGGCGGCCTGGCCCGCAGGTCATCGCGATAGGTGATGTCGTGGCGTTCAAAGCGACGCTGCTCAGGCTCCTGAGCAGGCAGATCCCGGCGGTTGAGGTCGCGATCGTCGAGGGGCGGCACCGGGTAGACAGTCTGCGGGTTGCCAGTCTGCGGATTGACAATCGGTGGGCTGACAGTCTGCCGATCCATTCCCTGGCGCACTCCGCCCTGGCGTTCGTCCACCAGCGGACGGGGGGTGGGATGCGATTCTTCGAGGGGCGGTACCGGCTTGAGGTCTGAGCGTTCTGTACTCTGGCGCACTGCCCCCTGGCGGTCGTCCACCAGCGGACGGGGGTTGGGATCGCCGAGGGGCGGTACCGGGCTGAGGTCTGAGCGCTCGTCTACCGGCAGGGGGCGATTTTGCAGGGGGCGATTTTGCAGGGGGCGATCGTGAGCCCGGGGGCGGGGGTCTACTGGCGGGCGAGGGTTGCCCACAGGGCGACGATCGCGATCCCCAAGGTCAGCGTGGTTGAGGTGGCGGCGATCGTCGCTGAGGGCACCGCTCTGGAGCTCTACCTGGCCTGGCGCGGCGGTGGTCTGGTAGACCCCCCAGTCTTCGATGCCGGCACCGCCCAGGGTCTTCTGGGCTCGGGCGATCGCAGCCTCACTGCCCCGCACCATGACTAAATAGTCGCCCTGGGCTACGCGATCTCGATAGCGAGTCGCCCGGTGCTTAGGAATGCCCAGGCCGATTAGCGCACCCAGCAGCCCACCGGCCGCGGCCCCGGCTGCGCCGCCTATCAGCGTAGTAATAACTATCGCCGCTTCCCCCGCCAGCAGGGCTGGCCCCAGGCCGGGAATGGTCAGCGTTCCCAATCCCACCAGCAAGCCGGTCACGCCACCTAACAGGCCCCCTGTCGCCGCGCCAACGGTGCTCCCCTGGCCCGCCTGGTTACTCACCTCGCCCTTGACGCTGACACCGGCAATATCGGCCTGGTGATCGGCGTCCCTGGCGATCACTGAGACATCTCCCATGGAGAAGCCAGAATCGCTCAGGGCTTGCAGCGCCGATGCCGTCTGAATCCGGCTTGAAAAAATGCCTACCGCTCGCCTTTCGGTGGAAGCCATGATGGTTGCTGTTCTCCCGCTGGTCAGTTAATGCAAGTTTTGATCTCTATTAAGCAGGGGGGTTGGGCAATCGCCATCGCTCAAGGGGGGTATCCAAAGTGAACTCAGCGGTAGATTTTGGCAGGGCCACGACTCCCTCAGACCAGGAGTAAACGCCCGAGCGGCAGGCGCGATCGCGCCTACCGCTCGGGCTCTGACAACGTTAAGATCATCAGCCGTTATTCTTGCGAAATATTGCAGGAAATAAAGTTTAGTGACTTTAGCCCACCACTTTTCAGGGTTCCATCAATTTTGCTCATCCACCTGGGCTTAATATGGCTTTTAAACTTTCTTTCCGTCGTTCCAAATACTCCTAGCGTCGTTGTTGTGTTCCTATGGTCACAGACTTTTCGGTGTCGGTTGGCTCAACCATGGGCCTTGCAGAAAAAGATAGCCTTCCGGAGAGAGCCGAAATTCTCTCCCTTTCTGAGGTTTGGGCTAAAAAATACATCAAAGACCTGCAACGTCAAGATCAAGCCCTGCTGAGCTTAGATCAGGCCCAAAGCCGCATAGGTGTGGCGACAAAACTCATCGAAATACTGCGCTCGGTCAGCGCCCGAGCCTGGAATAAAACAGAACTTTTACTGTCCCGTGAGGTCAGGCGGCATCAAATCAGCTCTGATCTAATTGACCCCTGGACTATTGCCAAAGACGTTCATCTAGTTTACGAAGAAGCTCTGGCGGCCTACGCCAAGGGCATCTCGCCCCAGCGCTTTTCGGTGGCGGCCTCAAAGCGCCTGGGGGCCATTCGCCAGAGGCACACGGCCATCGATCCCCGAGTGATTGGGTTTGTCAGCATGCAGTTTCACTACTGCGGTCAAATTTTGTCGGCGGAGGCCCCCGCCGCAGAACGCCTCACGCTCCAGAGCTATTTCAAAGTGGTGGATGACCTGCTGTACATGCCCCTGCACCGGGCCTACACCGCCGCCGCCAACTACGACTACCACCATCCCCGTCTAGAGGCCGTGCGGCTGGCCCTGCCCGCGACCAGCCGCATTGCCAAAAATATTGTGACTCAGGTAATCACGCTGTGCCCCGACTATGTCAGCTACACCGGGCCGCTCAGTGACGCCACCGTGCGCACCTCTAGCCTGCGCGACGTGGAAATGTTTCAGATCTACCTCTGGACCTGCGTGCTGGAAAACAATATCTCTGCGATCGCCCAGGAGCTTTTCCCGCTGTGCGTCATGCTGTACCCCACCCTCAAGGTCAACTGGGGTCTGGTGCGGCTGATGGTCAACCTGCTCGACCAAGAGTTGTCGGCCTGCGTGGGTTCCATCAATGTTAAGTACTACGAACCCCACTACAGCGCCATGCTCAAAATGTTCTCTCCCAACATTTTTCCAGACCCACTTTAGGCGGTTCCCCAGGGGTACCCCCTGATACAAATCGTCCATGCCGCTGACGCGGCACCTCCAGCGATGAAAACCGTAGGTACATCCGCGCAGCGATGCACCATGGCCAGGGCTATTTTCAGGACAAAGCCGATTGGGTAAACCCCGCTTGATAACCAGAAACCCCATAGGGCGTAGCATGCTACGCCCCTACTAGGATTCGCTATTACGCCTGGTTGCAGCCGCAGTCTCGGGTGCGCTTAGGCAAAGACTACCGTGCGGTTGCCGTAGACCAGGGTGCGGTTTTGCAGGTGCAGCCGCACGGCGCGGGCCAGCACGATGCGCTCTACATCCTTGCCCTTGCGAATCAGCTCCTTCACGTCGTCGCGGTGGCTAATGCGCACTACGTCTTGCTCGATGATTGGGCCTTCGTCGAGGTCGCTGGTGACGTAGTGGGCGGTGGCCCCAATGATTTTTACCCCCCGCTGAAAGGCCCGCTGGTAGGGGTTGGCCCCCATAAAGGCGGGCAAAAACGAGTGGTGAATGTTGATCACGCGATCGGAGTGCTTGAGAAAGTCTGGGCTGAGCACCTGCATGTATTTGGCCAACACCACCAGGTCGATGCCGTACTGCTTCAGCAATTCGATCTGGCGCTGTTCTTGCTCGGCCTTGGTGTCTTTGGTGATGGGGAGGTGCTCAAAGGCAATGCCAAACTGGTCGGCAACGGGTTTGAGGTGGGGGTGGTTGCTGACGATCAGCGGAATCTCGGCTTTAAACTCCCCCGCTTTGTGTCGCCAGAGCAGATCGAGCAGGCAGTGGTCTTGGTGGCTGACCCAGATCGACAGGCGCGGTACCGCGTCAGAAAAGTGCAGCTGCCAGGTAGCCCCCAGGGGTTGGGCGATCGCCCCAAAGGCCGCTCCAATGATCTCCCTGGGCAGGTTAAACCCCTCCAGCTCCCACTCCAGGCGCGAGAGAAACAGCCCCGCCTCGGGGTCGCGGTGCTGGTCAGCGTGGAGAATGTTGCCGCCGTTGGCATAGATAAAGTTGGCAATTTTGGCGACCAGCCCCTTTTGGTCGGGACAGGAGAACAGCAGAATGGCGGTGGGAGAGGCCATGGGGAGAACGATAGAAGAAGGAAACAGGAAAAACGAAGAGAATTTAGAAATCGCGAAAAGCTTACCGGGCAGACGTAGGGTGGGCAGTGCCCACCAATGGCATAAATATTATTCGGCGTTCGACTGAATGCATCAAAAGCAGGGTGGGCCTAGTACTTGACCAAGCTGATTTTGACAGGGCCAGCCGTTCTGGGTGCAGGGTGCAGGATATACGGTCTACGGCTCGCCTTGAACCTGAAACCTTGAACCGTATACCCCACTGACCCGTCATCTTTAGCTTGGCAGTCTACTAGGCTAGCACCGCTGACCAGCATCAAGTCAATGCCATTGAGCCCTCGATGACCAGACGCAAGAGCTGGCTGGCTGAGCCTAGTGTTTAGTCAAAAAAATAATGACGGCAGGTGTGATTTAGGGTTCACGGTTCACGGTAAGCGGTTTAAGGCGAGCCGTGTACCGTTTACCGTAGACCGCCAACCCCGTTAACCCGCCACATTTAACTTGACAGACCCCTAGCACCCGCGACCAAAATGAGTTATTTAGTTAGCGGCTTCAGGCGCAGGGGCCGTTGGCGCAGGCGGTACTTCGTTGGCTGGGGGCTCTCCAGTAGGTGTCGGAGCGGCAGGGGACGCCGCTGGTGCGCCGCTCTCTGGGGTTGAGCTAGCCCCCGGCTCGGCTGGGGCTAGGGTTTCTACCGGCATCTTCCACTCGGCGAGGGGGCGGTTGATGCCGTTGGCCACATCGCGGGTGACGACGAGCACGGAGTATTCTGTCTCCCCGGCGGGCGGCCAGGGCTCGGGGTCAACCGCGGCGTAGTTGGCGCTGCCGCTAAAGTCGGGGCCACCCAAAATCAGCTCGTGCTCGGTGCCCTCTGTGAGGGTGACGGTGACGACGCCCAGGGGCGCGTTAAAGCCAAAGTCGGTGGCCTGATCGGCTTGCATAGTGACGGTTTGCAGGGGCGAGTCGGTATTGAGGCGGCTGAGGAGAAAGGCGATCGCCCCCGGTTCGGCCAGCGCATTCTCGGGTGCCGTCATTTGCCAGGTGGCGTCATCGCCCTGCTCAAACACCAGGGTTTCGTCACCGCGCTCGACGGTGAGGGTGGCGACGTCGGTTTCTTCAAAGGCGAAGATGGGGGCCGTGGAGGCGGTGTCGGCGGTGGGGGAGGGAGACTGCGATCGCTGCGACTCGGCAATCAGCACTCCAGCCCCCAGCAAAAAGGCCACCCCCACCAGCATTACCGTACTGCGCTTAAACTTCATACCCGCTCACCAAAACTCTAGGTCGCAGGATAGGTCCCGCTGTGCTGATCCATCCTACGACCTGGAAGACCGATCGTATCGCCTGAGTCGAGGTGCGATCTAATTGGGGTCATTTCCCTCAATATTTTCAGGATGCATGGCGGAAATTTCTGAAATATCCGCAAAATCAGTTGGATTTAGCGTCAAGGTGTGGCTAATGTCTACAACCACCATCACGGCTGCGATGCGGGCATCGTGAGTCTGTTGCTAGCCCATGTTGTTTATCAGATGGATTGCTAAACCGCGATGGTGCTGCGGTCAAACGCTTCATCTGGAAGACTTAGGCCTGGTTGAGGCAGCTGCGACACCCAAACGCGAAAGTTTTGAGCACGCTCTAAAGGAGTTGCATACTGCCAGAGTAGCTCGTCTTCAGCCGTTGGATCACTTTGAGACTTGAACGATTTGACAAGCTCAGCAATTTTTTTAGTTGACTTTCGCTGAGCCTATCAATCTCTTGTTTGAGGGTTTCACGCAGCATAGCTTTTGTCCCTAACTGAGACCATTTATCTACCGACTATGGTGATCACATCGAATGCATCAGCTTGGCAGGGCGCATGCCATTATGACCTAGGCGGCAGCGAGAGCAGGGGTGGGGGCGGTTGAGGTAGAGAGCTGAGCCAAAATGCCATTGACGTTGGTTTTGGCATCGCCAAACAGCATCAGGGTGTTGTCGTTAAAGAACAGCGGATTTTCGACCCCGGCGTAGCCCGACGCCATACCGCGCTTCAGCACCACCACGGTACTGGCTTCCCAGACTTCCATCACGGGCATACCGGCGATCGGGCTATCGGGATCGTACTTGGCGCTGGGGTTGACGGTATCGTTGGCCCCGACTACCAGCACCACATCGGTGTGGGCAAAGTCGTCGTTGATTTCGTCCATCTCGAGCACGATGTCGTAGGGCACGTTGGCCTCGGCCAGCAGCACGTTCATGTGGCCGGGCATGCGGCCCGCCACCGGGTGAATGCCAAAGCGCACCTGCTTGCCCTGGGTGCGGAGAATGCGGGTGATCTCCGCCACGGCGTGCTGGGCCTGGGCCACAGCCATGCCGTAGCCGGGGACAATGACCACGCTCTGAGCCGTCTCCAGGAGATCCACCACTTCGGCCGTGGTGGTGCTGGTGGCGCTGCCCACCAGGGCGGCAGCTTTGCCAGCGCTAGTGGTTTCGCCAAAGCCGCCCAGCACCACATTGAGAAAGGAGCGGTTCATGCCCTTGCACATGATGTAGCTGAGAATCGCGCCGCTGCTGCCCACCAGCGCTCCGGTGATGATCAGCAGGTCGTTGTTGAGCATAAAGCCCGCCGCCGCCGAGGCCAGCCCCGAGTAGCTGTTGAGCAGCGAGATCACCACCGCCATATCGGCCCCGCCGATGGCCAGTACAATCACAATGCCAAACAGGCCCGCGATCGCCGTCATCGCCCCCAGCGCGTACAGGGGCAGATCCCCAGTAGCGACCAAAAAGGGATAGCCCAGGGCCGCAATACCCCCCAGCATTCCCAACGTGAGCCCGTGGCGGGCGGGCAGCAGCACCGCCCGGCTGGGCACCCAGCCCCGCAGCTTGGCCACCGCAATCATCGACCCGGTAAAGGTGACGATGCCGATGAACACGCCAATGAAAATTTCCACCCGGTGAACCAGCACGTCCCCCCCGGTCAGCGCCGCGCTGGGCTGGAGGTATTCCGCAAAGCCCACCAGCACCGCCGCCAGACCCACAAAGCTGTTCAGCAGGGCCACCATCTCCGGCATGTCGGTCATGGCTACGCGGGAGGCGGCCAGCGCTCCCACCATCACCCCCAGGCCAATGGAGCCCAGCTGAATCGGGTAGCCCTGGCTGATAAATGCCGTCGCCCCAAAGGCCACGGCCATGCCGACCATGCCCAGCAGGTTGCCCCGCTTGGCGCTTTCCGGCTGCGACAGACCCGCCAGGCTGAGAATGAACAGGGCGCTGGCGGCGATGTAGGCGGTGGTTACGAGGTTGGTTTCCATGGAAAAACGATGTGAGTGGTACAGAAATGGGCTAAGGACAGGGTGAGCAGACAGGGAGTGCTCAATCACCCGTTGAGCGGTTAAAGGCCTCAAACACTACTTGGGCTATGACGATGGATAAAGCTGCTGCTTGTCGCCCAGGGCACAGCTCGGCTCAGTAAAGCCGTGGAACTCCAACAGCCCAACCAGCGACTTGTACCCTGTCGGTAGGAAAACCTAGCCCAGGACTGGCATCCTATCGTTAACAACTTAAGCTGGACTGGAGGCCTAGACATTGCAAAAAACACTGCTCACCTTGCTGCTTAAAAATCTAGCGATTACCATTCCCACTGCGCTTCTATTCACGGGTTTAGGCTACCTTCTCAGTTTCCCAATGACCTTTCAAGTCGATCCGATGGCGGCCCAGTTTCGGCGCAATCAGGGGCGGCAATTTGAGGCTGCCACACCGCCTGTTGCGATTGAAACAGACCGAATCAATGCCCTGGGTCAATTTCAAATCATGGTGAGCCTGGGGGGAACCATCGCGGGGGTATTGGTAGCTCAGACGGTATTTATGGTTCACGAACAGCACTCCACCCGCGAGTAAGATTCGATGCAGAGAAATGTGGCAATCCTCAAGCCGTAGAGATAGCAACCCATATTATTTGTGAAACATATTCAACATCCGCTGGGAGACCATAAAGCCGCCTGCGATGTTGACGGTGCCGAGGAAGAGGGCGATCGCCCCCAGGATCGTCATCGGTGACGTAATATCCCCTGAGATCTGGAGCATGCCGCCGATGATGATGATGCCGCTGATGGCGTTGGTGACGCTCATCAGGGGGGTGTGCAGGCTGGGGGATACATCCCAAATCACCTTCCAGCCCAAAAAGCTGGCCAGCACAAAGACCGTCAGGTGGGTGATGAAGGAGGCGGGTGCCCAGAGGCCGATGGCGACGACCAGGCCGCCCAGCAGCAGGGGCCAGAGGAGTTGGCTGAGGGGAGATTTGGCGGCGGGGATCTCCTCAGAGGTGGGGGCGGTGGGGGCGGTGGGGGAGGCCGGAGCGGGGGCTTCGACCTTGGGGGGGGGCCAGGTGACCTGGCCGTTGTGGATCACGGTGGTAGCGCGGATCACCTGGTCATCCATATTGATGGAGAAGTTTTCGGCTCCGCCCAGGTCGCTGAGCAGGTGCACCAGGTTGTTGCCGTAGAGCTGGCTGGCCTGGGAGGCCATACGGCTGGGCAGGTCGGTGAGGCCGATGACGGTGACGCCGTGGTGGTCGATGATTTCACCGGGCTGGGTGACTTCGCAGTTGCCCCCCTGTTCGGCGGCCAGATCGACCACCACCGAGCCGGGCTTCATGCTCTCGACCATCTCCTGGGTGATCAGCAGGGGGGCGGGTTTGCCGGGGATCAGCGCCGTGGTGATGATGATATCCACATCCCTGGCCTGCTGGGCAAACAGGGCCATTTCGGCAGCGATGAAAGCCGGACTCATCACCTTGGCGTAGCCGCCTTCGCCGCTGCCGTCCTCCTCAAAGTGCAGTTCGAGAAATTCGGCTCCCAGGCTCTGCACCTGCTCTTTGACCACCAGGCGGGTGTCGAAGGCTTTGACGATCGCCCCCAAACTCTTGGCCGCCCCGATCGCCGCCAGCCCGGCTACGCCAACGCCAATCACCATCACCTTGGCGGGGGGCATCTTGCCTGCGGCGGTAATCTGGCCGGTGAAGCAGCGGCCAAAGTGGTGGGCGGCTTCGATCACCGCCCGGTAGCCGCCGATATTCGCCATCGAACTCAGGGCGTCGAGCTTTTGGGCGCGGGAGATGCGGGGCACCGAATCCATCGCCAGCACGGTGCCACCCTGTTCCGCCAGCTGACTCAGCAGCTCCGGGTTTTGGGCGGGCCAGAGAAAGCTGATCAGGGTCTGCTCGGGCCGCAGCAGGGTAGCCTCGTGGCGGTCGAGGTGGGGGTGGTGCTGGGGCGATCGCACCTTGAGCACTACATCAGCGGCTTCCCACAGGTGGTTGGCGTCGGGCACCACGGCGCAGCCGACGGCCTCGTAGGCGCTGTCGGGAAAGCTGGCTTCGGCCCCGGCCTGGGTTTCGACCAAGACCGTAAAGCCCAGCTTTTGCAGTTTCTTGGCGGTGTCGGGGGTAGCGGCGACCCGTCGTTCGCCCGCAAACACCTCTTTGGGAATACCGACCTTAACCTCTGAGGGGGCGGTATCAGCAGGAGCGGCCATAGACTGGTCTTTGGGTGCGGCAATGGTCATAGGTGATTTAGGAGAGAAATGGCCTTAAACGACAGAGATGCAGACAGTAAATAGAGCCAAAGCGATCAAAAGAATCCCAACCTGAGCGCTAAAAAAGGGGATCGAAGGGGGAGGAGCCGAGGCGGTGAGAATCGCAGGGGGTGAATTGTGCGCCAGAACGGGCGGCAAAATTTAGGGGCGGGCAGCGGCGGCAGGGGGCACTAGGGGCGCGATCGCAGACGTTTTAGAGGAGTTTTAGACAATTTAGACAATGGCAAAAAACCCATACCGGGGTGCAGTCTCCAGCTAAGCGAGGGTGCTTGACAGAATTGGTGACAGTCTAAACGCTGCCGTTCCGCAGGTATTGTCTACAGAATTGCCATCCCCCGCCGACTACTACAATCTCCCCTGGCTTCCTCAATCACCTGGATATTCAGATTGTTTTTTGATTTTGACGGCGATCGCAGGGTAGTGCCCCAGCCTGGACAACCCTCTGCCTGGGCCTATCTCTGGCAGAGCCACCCGGCAAAAAAATCTTGCCCTAATCGGCAGCCCTACCTTGGTAGCCCTTACTGGGCGTCTCTGGCATGGTAAGAGGGCGGCCCAGCCCACCGCAGAAAACTTCAAGAATGTTTTAGGTCTGCGCCCGTCGAGTGGATGAATTGTCAGCGGCAGGAAACAACGTCTTTTTTTGCAACAACCCCAGTCACACCGAGCCAAAATCAAGAATTTTGCAGTAAAAACTCTGCCAATTCTAAAAACCCGGCCACCTCGGCGGCCTGGGTGACGTAGGCAGGACGATAGGTAAGGCGAGACCAGTAGTCCACCACGTTGGCCACCCCCACCGACTGGGGAAACAGGGCCGGGTCAAACATGCTCTGGTCGTTAGGGCTGTCGCCTACCGTCAACACCTCGGCGGCGGCGACGGCGGCAAAATGGCCTGCAATGACTCGCTTCAACCCGGCCGCCTTAGACTGGCCCACCGTAAACAGGTGGCACTGCACCGTGCTGTAGGTAAACCCCCAGCCCAACGACTGACACACCTGGGCCATTTCATCTAGATCGCTCTGGGTAAACCCCTCCAGGTCAAAGGTCCAGTCGGTGAGGCGAAAGCGGTTGTCTTCGGACTCGCGCAGCTGGGGCCAACGCCACCGCAGCTGCGTAAAGGCCTCGTGCAGCAGCTGCCGATGGGCCACCAGGTCAGGAATTTCGACTAGGGGCTCAGGCGGGCCAGCGGGGGGAAAGTAAATGCCGCCGTTTTCGGCCATCGCCCCGGCCACGGGCAGGTAGTGGGCCAGGCCATTTACCCACCCCGCCGACCGCCCAGTGACAATCATTACCGGCAGCCCTGCCGCCTGAAGCTGCTCTAGCCCTTGCAGCAGGGCGGGGGTAAACTTGCCGTCGTGGGTGAGGGTGCCATCCATATCGGTGGCCAGCAGCTTGGGCCGGGGTGAAAAGCCATGGCCAGGCAATGGTTGAACTTCGTGCATTGACTTTACACTTTGGGGTTACTGTTTTGGGATTACTGTGGACAGGTCAGAATGGCCTAATGCACGCTATGAGCACGTTAGCACCCGATCAACGCAACTACTACTATCTATTGGAAGGGGGTCGGGCAGGGGTGCATAAGCCCATTTTGGCGGCCCTCCACGCGGTTCACCGTCAGCCCCAGCTCACCGATGGCGAAACGGGTCTGGGCATTGCCCCGGTGAACCAGGTGGCCATGGGCGAGGTTGACACCTTTGCCACCCAGGTACAGTACGCGGCCAACACCCTGCGCAGCCTCACCAACGGTCTGGTTGAGCAGGGCTGGAGCGGAGCTGACATCTGGGATGCCAGCGTGGGGCGCTACAGCGATCGCTTTCTGCAAGCGGTGGCCAAGGGCTTTACCCCAGCGGAGGGCCATCCCGACGCCGCCCAGCTCGAACCCACCGACCCCGCCGCCCTGCTCCAGGCCTACCTCGAAGACATCAGCACCGACTACAGCGGGGCGCAGCTGCCCCAAAACCTCAGCCAGCTCGACCCGGCTCTGCTGGCCTTTGTCGAACGGGTGCCGCCCAACTACGGCCGGCTCGACTTCCAGCGCCAGGCCATGGTGGAGGCGGTGCGGCTGTGGCGGCAGCTCAACACGGCGTCCGCCGTGTACGACGCCCTCAGCGTGCCGGTGGTTGACCAGGTGCCCGACGAGGCGGCCCTAGACAATGCCCTGGTGGCCTTTATGCAGTCGGCGGCCCGGTACTACGCAGGCTACCCCAACCAGCGGGAGGCGCTGATTCGCCTGGTGCAGCTGTGGCGGGCGATGGACGGGCGGGAGGAGGCGATCGCCTGGCTGCTCACCCACGATCCCTTTGCCCACGAGACCAACCTCGAAATTGTTGACCCGGCGCTGATCGCCTTTGTGCAAAAAATTCCCGACCTCTACAGCGGTCAGGGCGATCTGCGCTTTGCTCTGACCGAGGGCTACCGCCGCTGGTTTGGCCTCGACTCGCGCACCGCCGCCGTTCAGCGGCTGGGGGTCAACCCCGACGACCTGGCGCAGAACGCCGACAACCAGGCCGCCCTGGTCACGACCGCCCGCACCCTCGATCGCGCCCTGCTCGATTTTGCGGCCCACGTTCCTACCACCTACACCCCTACCGAAGACCAGCGCGAGGCCTTGATTCGCCTGGTGCAGATCTGGCGGCGGCTGGAGGGGCGCATTCCCGCCATTCAGTCGCTGTTTGAGGATCTGCGGCGGCTGGAGCGGGCCGCCCCGACTTCGCCCGAGGCCATGCCCGCCCCGGTACCCGCACCCCAGCCGCCGCGCCCGATGCGGTGGACACCGAACAACCTTCAGCTCGACGCCAGCATTGTGCCCAACGGCAACTTCACCTGGTCAGAAGCCACCCGGGGCGGGGCTCGCATGCCCCCCAACCAGGCCACGGTGGATGCCATTGTGCGCATTGCCGCTCTGGCCCAGCAGGCCCGCGATCGCATCGGTCGGCCCTTTCTTGTCACCAGCTGGTATCGCCCCGCCGAGATCAACCGCCGGGTGGGCGGGGCCTCCCAGAGTCGCCACATCGTGGGCGATGCCATCGACTTTTACTGTGTGGGGCTGACGGGCAACCAGGTCTACTGGGCGCTCGATCCCTGGTGGCCGGGGGGGCTGGGCCGCTACAGCCAGTTCCCGGCGCTGGTGCATTTAGATGCGCGGGGGTCTAAGGCGCGGTGGACGCACTAGTAGGGGCAGACCCCCGTGTCTGCCCTCAAAAATTTTGGATTGGCGATTTTGGATTTTGGCAAGGTAGTGGGGCTTCAGAACTTACTAGGGTTAATGCAAGGAGACGTATGCGCCCTGCGGTTCAGGGAAGATGGCAGCGATGACGGCTAGCGGCACCGTGACGGGGGCGGAGCTGTGGGCCTGGCGCGAAAAGGCTCTGGCAGAGGCTCGGGCGGCGGGGGTGGATGCCGACGAGGTCGATTGGCTGCTGATGGCGGTGGCGGCGGTCGATCGGCTATCGCTGCGGCTGGGCACGGTGCGGGGGCGAGGGGCGATCCCGCTGAGCTATTCTCTAGTCGAACTGGAGCGGCGCTGGCAGGAGCGGCTGACTCAACGCACCCCAGTGCAGTACCTGGTGGGTGAAACCCCCTGGCGCGACCTGGTGCTGACGGTGTCTCCGGCGGTGCTGATCCCGCGTCCTGAGACGGAGTTGATGATTGACTTGGCTGAGGCGGCGATCGCCTGCAGCCCGATTGGCGATCGGCTGGCCGAAGGACTGTGGGCGGATCTGGGAACGGGCAGCGGCGCGATCGCCCTGGGTCTGGCCCAAGCTTTTCCCGCCGCGCAGATTCTGGCGGTGGATTTGAGTGCTGAGGCGCTGGCGATCGCCCAGGGGAACGCGGCCAGGGCGGGCTTGCGGGATCGCGTCACGTTCTATAACGGATCCTGGTTTGAGCCGCTAGAGGCCTATCGCGGGCAGCTCAGCGCTGTGGTGTCGAATCCGCCCTACATTCCCTCGGCGCTGCTGCCGACCCTTGAGCCCGAGGTGATTCACCACGAACCGGTCAGTGCTCTAGATGGCGGCGACGATGGCCTGGATGATCTCCGCCTGCTCGCCGCCCAGGCTCCCGGATTTTTGGTGCCGGGCGGACTCTGGCTGGTGGAGATGATGGCGGGTCAGGGGCAATCAGTCCGAGCCCTGCTGGAGGCGCAGGGGTGCTATTGCGATATTCAAATTTGTCTGGATTTGACGGGGCGCGATCGCTTTGTGCAGGCGATCTACAGCCCTCAACCCTAGCGATCGCGCAGGCGGCGCTGGTATTCCCAGAAGCGCTGCCACCAGTCGGCGGGCTCATCCTTGGGGCCGTCGTGCTCGGTGGGGCGGTCGCTGGGGCCATCGACCACCAGGCTGCCCACGTAGTCGGCCTCGGCATAGACGCGATCGATCTGCTGGCGAATTTCGGCCATATCCGCTTCCGACACCACGCCGTTGCTGGTGGCCTTGTAGAACTGCACCGTCACCCGAATGGGGTAGTCGGGGTCGCGCTCGATCGCCAGGTTGTCAATTTCGGTAAAGGGCCCCTCCACCGCGCCGTGGCCGATGACGGCGGCCTCCACGTCGCTGGCACCCCGGTTGGCCTCCAGGGCAGGGGCGGCGGCCATGGGGGCCAGCATGTCAAAGGATGACTGGCGCATCGGTGCCCGCTGCTTGAGGGGCACCTGAATCAGCAGCACCATGTTCAGGCCCTCGGTGTCGTCCCCAGCGCCGTCATTCCCGGGCCGGCCAGGATTCTCCACCGCCTGAAAGTCGCTGAGGCGCTGGCCTGTAAAGCTGGCCCGTTCGCCATTTTTGTTGAAAAACAGGCGCTGCCCCCAGGTCTGCCCCGCCTCAAAGCCATCGCGCTGGTTGTCGATCACGGTGACGCTGGTGCCTTCGCGGGTGGCGAGAATGGTCAGCACCGCCGGGTCGCCGGGGCGCGACTGGTAGTTAAACAGCACCGGGTTAAAGGTGGCCATCCCCTCCTGGGGAATCGGCAAAAAGCAGGCCTGGGCGCTGACCAGGACATGGCTATCGCGCTGGGGGGCAAGCAGCGATCGCCCTCGCCCCTGCCAGGAGTCTGGCGTACTCAGGTAGCTGCGCAGATCGCCCAGCACCTCGCTCAGGGCCACCCGGCGCAGGTCTTCGCCCTTTTCGTTGCCCACCTGCAAAAAGAAGCTCTCCAGGGGAATGTCGGCGCTGATGTCTGCAAAGTTGGGATGGCGAATTACCGGCATCAGGTGCAGCTGGTACTGCCGACTCACTGGATCCTGCTGCTGCACCTGGATGGTCATGTCGCTGATGTTGGGGCCGACCGCCGAGCCGTAGAAACGCCCGGTGTCTTCCCAGGTGACGTTGAGCACGTTGAGATTCAAAGACTCCGCCAGTCGGCGGGCGCTGGGGTCGTGCACCATGGCCTGGGTGCGCTCGATCACCTGGCGGTAGCGGTCAAAGGCCTGGCGCGGCACAATCGGTGGCATAGGCGAGCTTTCCGTAGGGGTGGGGTTGGGGTTGGCGTTGGGATTAGGCGCGATCGGATCCCATGCCTGGGTGGGGGCAGCGAGGGCGATGGGCAGGGCTGCCGCCGCCACTGCGCCCAGTAACCAAGTCTTCCAGCGGTGTTCCATCCTCAGGCCCTCGCAAAGCTATGCCCCTAACCTACGCGCTGGGGTGACCCAGCTCAGGACGGTTACAAAAACTGAAACTAGGGTTGAAGTCACGTTTTATACGGCACCGACAGTCCACACCCGTAACCCCACGGCGACCGTGCTGAATCGGATGGTGGCCAGGGCAGGACGATTTCCCAGGGATCGCAACGGGAAGCGCATCGGTCAATTTCAGGCTATTAGCTGTCGTCACTGTAATCACCCCGGCCCCAACCGCTCGGCTGCCAATCAGTAGGGAGCGAGCGCTGGCTTGCCCCGCCCACCGTCGGTGGTCACCCTCACCGAGGGCTCTGGCAGCCCAGGTGGGGAAAGCGCAGGGAGACGAAATTTAGGCAAAATTGTGATTTTGCTAACTAAACTAACCTCAGGTTGAACCCTAATCTCAGGGCCCATGGGCACGTAGTTTTAGTCGTCGTACATTCCCTATGCCTCAACAACTCGACTGCCAGTTCAGCTTTACCATTAATGGGGAGCCGGTCTCCATCACAGGTTTCTCGCCAGCGATCACCCTGCTGGAGTACCTGCGCCTGAGCGGGCGAGCCGGTACCAAAGAAGGCTGCGGCGACGGCGACTGCGGGGCCTGCACGGTAGCGATCGTGGGGGCGGGGGCCGACGGCCAGCCCCACTACCAGGCGGTCAACAGCTGCCTGATCCCCCTGGGGGCGGTGGCCGGGCGACAGGTGTGGACGGCGGACGGCATCGCCCAGGGCCGGATTGCCAAAAGCCCCCTGGTGAAAGAACCCGTCACCGCCGACCAGCTCCACCCGGTGCAGGCGGCGATGGTCGAAACCGGCGGTTCCCAGTGCGGCTACTGCACCCCCGGCTTCATCATGAGCCTGTTTGCCGCCTACTACGACGGCACCCCCGACGACCTCTCGGTGGAGGGCAACCTCTGCCGCTGCACGGGCTACCTACCCATCCGCCGCGCCGCCCAGAGGGTGGCCGAGGCTGCGGCTCATGACGGGTTTGCCGAACAGTTGACCACAGCCTCGCCAACCCTGGCTCCCCTGGCCTACACCACCCAAAACAACGGCCCTAGCGAGCAGTTTTATCGTCCCACTCAGCTCTCTGAAGTTCTCGATCTATTGCAGCGGCACCCGAACGCTACGCTGGTCGCCGGGGCCACTGACCTGGGCCTGGAGATGAGCTGGCACCGACAGCACTACCCCGTGCTAATTTCCCTGGAGGCCGTCACCGAACTGAAGCGGATTCACAAAACTGAGGAGACCGTTGCAATCGGTGCGGCGGTGCCCCTCAGCCACATCGAGACCACCCTGCACGGCCTCTTCCCCAGCCTGGATGAGATGATCCACTGGTTTGCTGCCCGCCAGGTGCGCAACCGGGCCACCCTCGGCGGCAACATCGGCACGGCATCGCCCATCGGCGACCTGCCCCCCGTTCTCCTATCTTTGGATGCCAGCCTGAAGCTGGCGGGGCCGGAGGGAGAACGCACCCTGCCCCTGGCCGACTTCTTCCTGGGCTACCGCCAGACGGCCCTCCAGCCCGGTGAGGTGATTGTGTCGGTGACAATCCCCCGAGCGCCCGCCCCAGGGACGGCCCGCCGCCTGGCCCAGGCCTACAAAATCGGCAAGCGCGGCACCGACGACATCAGCATTGTGGCTGCCGCCTTTGCAGTGGATGTGGATGGGGACAACCAGATCCTGAAGGCGCGGCTGGGCTATGGCGGGGTGGCGGCGACTCCGGCAAGGGCGATCGCCGTTGAAGAGTTCCTGCTGGGCAAGCCCTGGACGATGGCGACCGTGCAGGCCTCTAAACCCTTACTGCAAGAGGCGTTCACGCCGCTGAGCGACCTGCGCGGCAGCGCCGAGTACCGTAAGCGTTTAGTCGTAAACCTATTCAAGAAATTTTACGTGGAGTTTCCTTGAGGCATAAGCCCCTGAAACGGTGCATCGCTGCGCGGATGCACCCTACGGTTGACGGTCTTTTGCAAATAGACTTTGTAGGGTGGGCATTGCCCACCATTCCAAAACAGGGCAAAGTTAGCCAAAGTCAACTGTTTTCGATGCGCCCGATCAGCCCCATAGCTGCAAGTCCTGAGTGAGGACATAATGAGATCTGAGGAAGACTACTATCAACGGTGAAGCGTGATGACTGCCCTAGCCCAAGAAATTCTCAACAGCTTTGATAGCCTACCCAGTTCAGAGCAGGTGGAGATTGCTCTAGAGATCCTGCGGCGACTCGTTAATCTTGATTTTCCGCCATTGACTGATGAGGACCTAGCCTTAAACGCAGAGGAGCTATTTTTAGCCCTTGATCAACAGGAAGCTGACCATAAGCAGTCCTGATCGGGGCGAGATTTGGCTAGTCGATCTAGGTTACTCACAAAGGTTAGGCCTTGCCTTGTGATCAGTATTCCCACACTTATGCAGGATAGAGCATTAGTAACATTAGTCCCCCCACAACAGCTCGCAGAGGCTCCCGCTTTGAAGTGGATGTCCGCGTTAGATTCTTGAAACCTGGAGCCTTTGATGTTCAGAATTTGATCACCGTTCCCCAGGCAAAATTGCTCAGAAAACTGGGTGAATTAGATTCATATCAGCTGCTTTTAATTGAGGAGGTCGTGCTTTTCTGGTTGGGATTTGCAACCATGGATTCTGGTGAGTAAGCAGGTTAGATAATGCCATAGATAATCAATAGAAGATTCCTTTTTGGAATTAGTAGGGTGGGCACTGCCCCCCATCTCAATACATTCGATTCAGCAATGGTTGACCGTTCAGAATGCATCTGAGCAACCCCGTTAATTTATCCAAAGACTGTGGTGGGCGGTGCCCACCCTACCTCTAGTCCTACAGTTCCTAGTGAGGTGCCCCATGAGCCCAGTCGGTAAGCCCAACAGTCACGAAAGCGCCGTGGCCCACGTCAGCGGCACGGCGGTCTACACCGACGACCAGCGGGAACCGGCGGGGATGCTGTCGCTCTATCCCGTGCTGTCGCCCCACGCCAGGGCAAGGATAACCCGGCTGGAGGTGGCTCCGGCCCTGGAGATCGCGGGCTGCGTCACGGTGCTCACCGCCGCCGACGTGCCGGGGGAAAACAACACAGGCGTTATCGTCCACGATGAGGTGCTGCTGCCCACCGATGAGGTGAGCTACTACGGCCAGGTGGTGGCCTGGGCCGTGGGGGAAAGCGAGGCAGCGGCGCGGGACGCGGCGGCGAGGATTGTGGTGGAGTATGAGCCATTGCCCGCCATTAAGACGGTGAAGGAGGCGATCGCCGCCAATAGCTACCACAGCGGCCCCCAGTTCATTCGCCGGGGTGACCCCGATGGGGCGATCGCCACCGCCGCACACACCTTCTCGGGCGAAGTTGAAATTGGAGGCCAAGACCACTTTTACCTCGAAACTCAGACCAGCTGGGCCATTGCCGACGGCGAGGGCAACCTCCAGCTCTACACCTCCACCCAGCACCCCAGCGAAACCCAGGAGGTCGTGGCCCGCGTGCTGGGGGTGCCCAAAAATCGGGTGGTGTGCACCTGTCTGCGCATGGGCGGCGGCTTTGGCGGCAAAGAGTCCCAGGCCAACCCGTTTGCCTCGGCGGCGGCCCTGGCCACCTACAAGACGGGTCGCCCCGCTCGCTGCCGCCTGCGCCGCCACCACGACATGCTGATCACCGGCAAGCGCCACGGCTTTTTGGGCCAGTACGAAGTCGGCTTTGATGGCGATGGCCGGATTGTGGCGATGAAAGCGGTGCTCACCGCCGACGGCGGCTGGAGCCTTGATCTCTCTCCCCCCGTACTGGGCCGGGCCATGCTGCATGTCGATAACGCCTACTACGTGCCCAACCTGGTGGTGGAGGGGCGCATCGCCAAGACCAACCGGGTGTCGAATACCGCCTATCGCGGCTTTGGCGGCCCCCAGGGCATGATCGTGATTGAGGAAGTCGTCGATCGCATTGCCCGCACCCTCAACCTGCCCCCCGACCTGGTGCGCGAGCGCAACTTTTACCACGGCAGCGGGGCCACCAACCGCACCCACTACGACCAGGAGATCGTCGATAACCGCATTGCCCGCGTCTGGCAGGAGGCGAAGGAGAGGGCCGACTACATGGCCCGCCGGACGGCGATCGCCGCCTTTAACGAGACCAGCCCCTACACCAAGCGGGGCCTGGCCATCACCCCGGTCAAGTTCGGCATTTCTTTCAACAAAGTGCAGTACAACCAGGCCGGGGCGCTGGTGCTGATCTACACCGACGGCAGCATTCAGCTCAACCACGGCGGCACCGAGATGGGCCAGGGCCTGCACACCAAAATGATTCAGGTGGCGGCCAGGGCCCTGGGGGTAAAGAGCGATCGCATTCGCCTGATGCCCACCAGCACCGACAAGGTGCCCAACACCTCGGCCACCGCCGCCTCCAGCGGCTCCGACCTGAACGGCCAGGCGGTGAAGCATGCCTGCGAGACTCTGCGCGATCGCCTCGCCGGAGTGGCTGTGCGCATGCTGAATCTGGACGCCCCCGAAGACATGGTGTTCGAGGACGACTGGATCTACTGCCGCACCTACCCCAGCGCCCGCATCGCCTTCGACGAGGTGGTGCAGCAGACCTACAGCGAACGCATCAGCCTGTCGGCCACCGGCTTCTACCGCACCCCCAACATCTTTTGGGATCCTAAGCTGGGCAAGGGCCGCCCCTTCTACTACTTCGCCTACGGGGCCGCCGTGGCCGAGGTGGAGGTGGACGGTTTCACCGGCACCTTCAAACTGCGCCAGGTGGATATCGTCCACGACGTGGGCGAATCGCTCAACCCTTTGGTGGATCGGGGTCAGGTGGAGGGGGCCTTTGTGCAGGGCATGGGCTGGCTAACCATGGAAGAACTGGTGTGGGACGGCGAGGGCCGCCTGCGCACCTTTGCCCCCAGCACCTACAAAATCCCTACCATCAGCGAGATTCCAGAGCAGTTCCACGTGCACCTGCTGGAGCGGGCCGCCCAGGACGGCGTAATCTACGGCAGCAAGGCCGTGGGCGAACCGCCCTTTATGCTGGCGATGGCGGTGCGGGAGGCGATCCGCGCGGCGGTGGCCGCCTTCGGCAACCCCGACTACGTGCCCCTGGGATTGCCTGCGACCCCGGAGGCGACCCTGTGGGCGATCGAGGGGGTGCGGGCCGCCAGCCCCACCGCGCAGCCAGCGGTGGTGCCCTAGGGGAAAGCGAAAAGCCGCTGGGGCCTTAGTGAAGCCCATCTGAGGATCGGCGCGGCGCGGCCCCCCAGTCACCTCTGCCATCGGTTTTAGTCATCTCTGCGGGTGAGGACGATCACGAATCTGTCCCTGGAGGGTAGGCAACTGCCTCTGTAGTTGTTCTGCGCCCCCAATTCTGCATCGGGAAGGGTTAGCCCCTGGGCTAGCCACCGGGCAGAACGTCACCCAATCAGGAGACCCCCATGACTGCTCAAGCCCCCATTCTAGAGACCTTTATTCAGCGCTACAGCGATCGCAACTACCGCTACCCCGTGCTGGTGCGCCACCAGGGCACGGTGATCGCCCTGGCCATGGATGACCAGCGCCGTATCTACTACTCCGTCCTCAACCTGAATGGGCAGGAGAATGCCCTGGACGTGAATTTCTGGTCGGCCCAGCCCCAGGAGCTGGAGTTCCCGAGGGAAATTGCCGAGGTCGGCTTTGGCGTTACCGATCAACTGCTGCTGCCCACCGTGAAGCAGGGCAGCCGCGACCCGGTGGCCCCCGGCACCGTGGTGGCCGCCAACGAAGAAGACAAATTCCTGTCTAGAACCGCCCGGTTAACCGCCGATGCCCCCTTTCAGGCCATGTCCGACGGGCGGTTTGTGTACGTGTTTCGCCAGGCCATTGAGGCCAGCCATCGCGATCAAATCACCGTGCCTGGCCCCGGCGATCGCCCCGTGCCGATTGTCGATGCCACCCTGCTGGTGGATCGCTTTGTGCTGTCTGGTGCCTCCGGAGCCGCCCAGGGGGGGAGCAATCCTCCATCGCCCCGGCTTCAGCTCAACCTTGAGGTGCGTTTCCGCCGCAGCCGCAGCAAAACCCGGCCCCAGAGCACTAAGGACAGCCTGGGCGCTAAGGATATGCAGGAGCAACCCTTCGTGGAGCCCACCCAGGAACTCTCCTTCATCCGCAATTTGCGGGACGGGCGTTTCTCGATAGTGCTGCTGCCCACCAGCATTGCTGAGGTGTCTCGCTGGCAGATTTTTGCCTTCAATGGGGCCACCGACTGCATTGACACCTACAACCTGGAGCGCTCTTTAGACGGGCTGTTTAACACCCGGGGCAGCCAGCCCTCCCCCAGCACCGACGCTGCCGAAACCGCCCTCGATTTCAGCCGCACCGCCGACCACATCGCCCTCAGCCCTGGGGTCAGCCTGGGCCGTCGCTTTAGCCAGGAAGCCTGGATCTTTCCCCGCGTCACCGCCCCCACCCCCGGCGTTGAGCTGGAGCAGGCGTTGCTGGGGGCCGCCGAAAAAACCGTCGATGCGCCTCCCTCGATCTGGATTGTGGACAACCGCCGGGTGCGGGTGGGCTTTGGCGATGGCACGCGCTTCCACTCGTTTTTGACCGGTGAGGTGTTGCGCTCTAACCAGTGGAACCACCTGGCCGTGGTCTTTCAGGACGAGGCCAGCGATCGCGGCTACCACCTCTACGTCAACGGGTTGCCGGTGGAGATCGAGCCCGAGGGCAGCCCCGCCGCCAGCCAGAGCGCCATTCCCCTGGATGCCCCCGTCACTCAGGTGGGCTCCCCCAGCCAGAGTTTCTTTGGGCTAATCGATGAACTGCGTCTGTGGAACCGGCCCCGCAGCGAGCGAGAAATTCGCCGCGATCGCCACCTCCGCCTCACCGGCCAGGAGTTGGGCCTGGCGGCCTACTGGCGGCTAGACGAGGGGTCGGGCCGCGATATTTTAGATCAGACCGGCAACCATCCCCCCGCCGCGCTCAGTTCTGAGGGGTTTGCGGCCCGAGCCTGGGTACCCTCCGATGCGCCCGTGGGCGACAACGCCGGGGTCAGCCGCGACAGCTTTCGGTTTGAGGGCCGCCGCGTCGCCGCTGGCCTAGCCTCCCTGCTCTACTTTCAGCAGGAGCAGGCCCGCACCGGCTACGATCAGCAGGCCAAGCCCATGCGCCAGGGAGCCCGGGTGATGCTGGCGGTGACCACCCAGGCCGCTACGGGCGATCGCCAGGAAATCGCCACCCTGGACTTTGGCGTTAGCGCCGAGGGCAGACTGGCCAAAATTCCCGACCACCTGCCCCTCCAGCCCGTGGCGGTGGAGCGCGAGGGCGCGGCGGTGGATATCACTGAGGAGCAAGCCCAGATCCAGACTATTCAGCGGCAGATTGATCAAATCCTCAGCGCCGACGACACCGCTGACGTCAGCGAGGAGCTGGCCCGCATTGAGGCCCTCCAGGCCACCATCCGCGATCGCCAGCAGGCCGCCCGCCGGGTAGATGTCAATGCCGAGCTGCAGCGCCTCCAGGATTTGCAGGCCGCGATCGCCCAAAAAACCCAGCGCATTGCCACCGTCGCCGAAGAAATCACCTACCTCAACCGGATATTCACCCTAGTGGACAATGCCGTTGAGAACCGCAGCATTGCCGCGACGGTGCCAGCGGGCAGTTTAGATCGGCTCAACCTGCTGCCCAAGCTCAACCGTCTGCGCGACCTGCGCCACCTCCAGGCCAACGGTCAGCGGGATCTGCAACAGCTACTCGACTTTCTGCGCGGGGCGCGGGTCACCCTGTATGAGCACGCTAATTTTGGCGGGCGCTCCCTTGCCTTTGGGCCAGTTGCCGGGGGCAACAGCGTCTCCTCTCGCTTTGTGGGCTACACCCAGCTCAACCAAAATAGCTTCAACGACTTGATCAGCAGCATCGGCATTACCCAGCTGGACAGGCCGGGGCAGTCGAGTATTCCCGCCCTGCAAGTCACCGTCTACGAGCACGCCAACCGCAACGACAATGGCCGTCAGTCGGGCTTTGTGCACACCTTTACCGAAACGACCGACTTTGTCGGGCGGCACCTGAACGATCGCATCTCCAGCCTGGAAGTTGCGGAAAATCCGGCCTTCCGCAACCATCGCGAGGCGCTGCGACAGTCTCTCAACACCGCCGCCGCTGACCTCAATGCCGTCCTCAGCGATCTGCGCGCCATCCGCACTCAGATCGACGAGCTGCGTACCGACCAGGATCGACAGCGACGGCAGCTGGAGCAGTCGGTAATCAGCGATCGCACTACCCTATCGGCCCTGCAAAACCTGCTGAACAACGGCTTTATCGCCACCATGCCGCTGGTGCACAGCGACTTGGCCGGGCTCACCACCGTGGGCGGGCTGCTCACCTTTGCCTGGTCTAACGACACCCCCCTGCTGTTTGACAGCGCCGTGGGCAATGTCGCCCTTTACTTTCGGGGCACCGACGACCAGTTCTTTGTCGCCTACTACAAAACCCTCACCCAGCGGGCCCGCTATGCCCTCACCGACGCCCTCGGCCAGGAGACCGTGGTTGGCTTTGCCCGCTCCACCGAGGCCGAGATGGATCGCATCCGCCTCGACGTCGAGGGGGATGAGACGGCGGCGACCGGCACCGTCACCCTCCGGCTCAGGGTTGGTGAGCGGGAGATTGTCGAAACCTGGCAGCGGGTGCCCCGCGCTCCCCAGGCCTTTGCCCGCGTGCTCAACGGCCTGGCGGGCAACCGCAGCTTTGTTGGGCGGGGCCAGCTGGCCGTAGCCGAGGGCCAAGCCGATCGCCTGACCCTGACCGAGGGCGTCAATCGCTCGCTGCCGGCGGGGGCCACGCTGTTTGTTGGAGATTTCAAAGCGACCTTAGAAACCGCTGTGGAGCAGGGTGCCACCGAGCTGAGCCTGCGCACTGAAGTGGCCAACCCCACCGCCGATGCCCTGCCAGTCTTTTTCCTGGAGTACGACTACGACGGGCAGGCCAGCACCACCCAGGCCGGAGCCGACCTGTCCACCGGCTCAAAGCTGCTGGCCTTTATCGCCGATAGCCAGGGAGCAGCGGTGCAGAATCGAACCGTGCGCAGCGGCCTAACCCTCAGCAGCCGCTGGGTGTCGGGCACCCCAGGACACACCTACGCCTTTGACGGAGCCCAGAGCCACGCTCACCTGGAGGCTGCTGCCCCGGCGGTCTTTAACCAGAAGCTGCGGCAACTGTCTCCCCAGGATGACCTCACCCTGGAAGCCTGGGTGCGCCCCACCCAGATCGCAGCGGCCAACCAGCGGGCCAGGGTGCTCCACTACCGGCCCGCCCCGGCCACCAGCGACACCCCCTACCTGCTGGGCCTCAAGCGGGAAGATCTGAGCACCGCCCTTCAGCTCAACGGCAGTACCGATGGGGTGCGCATTGCCAACGCCGCCCACCTCAACTTCGCTGGGGAAATCACGCTGGAAGCCTGGGTGCGACCGGCGGCGAACGAAACCCTGGGCAACATTGTCGTCCACGGCAACGCCAGCGGCGATCAGGTGTACCTGCGGATCAACGACAGCCGCTACGAGATGGGCAACCAGCGCAACGGGGTTTTGTCTAACGTATCGGTGGCCATGCCCGCCGCCGATCGCACGGGTCTGGCCTGGGTGCACCTGGCCGGGGTCTACGACGGCAGCCACTGGCGGCTCTACCGCAACGGCATTGCCCTGGGGAGCGAGGCGGCACCTGTGGGAGCCATCCCGGTCTCGGCGGATTGGGGATTGGGTGCCCACCCCAACCTCGGCACCGATCGGGTGCGAATTTTGACCGGGGCGATCGCCGAAGTCCGGGTCTGGAAGCGGGGCCGCTCCCAGAGCGACATTGCCGCCGACTTGAACCGGGAAGTCATCGGCAACGAAACCGACCTGGTGGCCTGCTGGCGCTTTGACAGCGTCGGCAACCGCCGCGCCACCGACCACGCCCGCTTTGCCCACCACGGCACGCTGCTGGGCAATCCCCAGGCTACAGAGTCACCGCTGCCGGCCTACTCCGTGTTTGCGGGGGTGGGTGAACAGCTGGTGCAGACCACCGAAAAAGTGCCCGCAGGCAACTGGAACCACCTGGCCATGGTGTTTAACCAGGCCTACGGGGTGCGGCTCGATGGCGTGGCCACGACCTACCTGGACGCCGGTAGCGACCCCACCCTCGATCTCAACCGCGACCTCACCATCGAAGTAGCTTTTCAGGTCAACGACCTCAGTCAGCCCCGCGCCCTCTTGACCAAGGGCAGAATCAGCGAGGATGAGGAGACTGAGCAGCACGTCCCCTACGCCCTCTACCTCAACCCCAGCGGGCGGGCGGTCTTTGCCTTTGAGGATGTGCGGGGCAACAGGCACCTGTTTGTGTCAGAACCCATTCCCAACCCCACCGCCTTTCACACCGTCACCGTTACCCGTCAGCGCAACACCATTACCCCTCCGGTACTGAACAACAGCGGTCAGCAAACCGGGGTAGACATCATTGCCTGGGATACCATTCAGTTCTTCGTGGATGGCCAGGACAAAACGCCTGAGGGGCAACCCTTTGGGGTGTTTGAGTACAAACAGCCCGGCAGCGACACCACCGGCACCCCCCGCCGGGAGGGCAGCGGCACCAGCCCCGGCAGCAATCCCAGCCCCAGCCCCGGCATCAACAGCGGCCAGCCCCAGCAGCCGGTCGAGATTGGCAGCAGCAACCGGCCCCTAGAATTTGGCGCTCCCTTTACCCTGGCGGCCCTGCGCCCCAGCAATGGCAGAGTGGACAGCATCAATGGCGTTGCCATCGACTTGCCGAGCCTATCGTTCTCGGTGCGGCGGCAACAGGCGGTGGCCTTTGCCAAGCTGGTGGGCATTGAGCTGGCCAATGAGCAGGCCAACCCCACCCTGGAGCAGAGCCAGCAGCTGGTTCAGCTCTTTCGTGAACCCCTGGCGATCGCCCCCCTCAACGGCGTCCTGGCCGAAATTCGCCTGTGGAACGTGCCCCTAGAGGCGGGCAGCCTCAAGCCCAAACTTCAGGGCGGTGAGCGGGGGCTGCTGTCCTGGTGGCCGTTTGAGGAGGCCGAGGGAACCCTCGCCTTCGACGCCAAAAGCAGCAGTCACGCTCGCTTCAAGGGGGCGGTGCAGTGGGTTAAGGATCCCAACCCCAGCGGCTCAGCCCTGGTGCTGTACCGCAATGGGCAGATTTTAACCACGACCCCGGTGGCAGCGGGCGATCGCGCCGCGCTGCTCTCCCCCCAGGCCCAGTTCACCCTGGGGGGCCTGCGCCGCAACAATCAAGTGCGGGAATTTTTCCAGGGCGAGATGGAGGAGGTGCGCATCTGGAAAACCGCCCGCACCCTGGAGCAGATCCACGACAACCTGTTCCGCCGCCTGCTGGGGGAAAACGAGCAGTTCCTCGACAACCGCGAAGACCTGCTGGCCTACTACCCCTTTGATTCCCAGCGAGCCGGGGTACTGTCAGACTTCTCTCTGCTGGGCAACGACCTCACGCCCGTTGCGGCGGAGTTTGTGCTCTCCACCGCCCCCATTGGCGAAGACACACCCCAGGTGCGCAGCGCCCTGGCCGGGCTGCGCACCCCCTTTAACGATCGCCTCCAGAGCGCTCCCGCTGTGCAGGAGTACGGCGACCTGCAAACCGACGGCGATGGCAACCTGTTCGGCATCTACAAGCGCTGCTATGGGTTGATCAAAGACGGCCAGTGGGAGCTGGTTACTGGCTTTAAGGTGGGCGAACTGGTGACGGAGTGGGTCGGCCAGGTGCAGTTTGACCCGCAGTTGATTGGCTATATCGAGGGCTCGCCCCCGGTGCCCGGCGAAAACCTCACCAGTACCGGCGTGGTGCTGGGCGAGTTTGCCGACTACAACGGGGCCAGCTCCGTGGAGCTCAAGCAGGCCAGCAAAACCAACTTCACCTTCTCCGCCGAGAAAGAGAGCGGCTTTGACTCCAGCTTTGACCTGACGGCAGGGCTGCTGACCCAGGCTAAGGTCGGAGCCGGCATTGGCCTGGTGAGCGAGATCACCAACGCGGACGGTGCCTTTGGGCTCAAGGCCAAGTTTGAGCATTCCCTGGGCTGGCTCAGCGGCGGCAGTACCAGCCTGGGGCTGACCACCAACCTCTCCAGCAAGCAGCAGCTCCAGGGCTTTGTGGAACCGCCCGACGAGGTGGCCTTTGAGGATGTAGGGCGCAGGTTCATTCCCGAAAACATGGGCTTTGCCCTGGTGCAGTCGCAGACTGCCGACGTGTTTGCCCTGCGCCTCAAGCACAACAGCGCCCTGGTGTCGTATCAAATGCGGGCAAACCCCGACATTCCGCCCGATCGCAACATCATTAACTTCCCGATCAACCCCCGCTACACCAAGCAGGGCAGCCTCGACGGCAAAGTCGGCTTCAACCCCGACCCCGACTACCCCAACGCCCTCACCTTCAGCAGCGACAGCAGCTTCTACAAACCCATCGAAGCCTTTGCCCTGAAGCAGCGCATCCAGCGGGAAGAGGAGCGGGTGCGGGCCTACTACGACCAGTACGATGCCGGGGCGGTGGGCCGCAGGCAAAACGTACTCTTTGGCCAGCAGGGCGATCTGGGCAGCGAAGAAATTTTGCAAAACCTGCCCCGGCTGGAGAAGCGCAACCTGGCCAACACCTACGTGTGGACGGCGGACGGCGGTCTGTTTGCCGAAACCCAGGAAACCATGGATGTACTTCAGGAAAGCTACGGTGGCTCCTACGCCTTTAAGGGCGTAGCGGGAATCTTTGCCGATCTGAGCGTAGTGATCAGCAACGTCGGCTTCAAGTTTGGCTTTGAGGCGATGTTTGGCGGGCACCTCAACGTACAGGCCAACAAGAGTATCGAGTCTGAAAATGCCTTCTCGGTGGAGGTCAGCGTCGATCAGGTGGAGCGCGACGTGTTTCTGCGGGATGCGGCGGGGGACGTGCTGTTTGACCGCAGCAACCCCCTCACGCCCAAGGCCCTGCGGCATCCTGGCCGGGTGGATGCCTACCGGTTTATGACCTTCTACCTGGAACCCCAGGCCGACCACTTCGACCACTTCTTCAGCCAGGTGGTAGACCCCCTCTGGCTGGAGCAGAGCCCCGATGCCAACGCCCTGGCCCTGCGGGGTCTGCGCGACGGCAACCAAACGGCCAGTACCAAACCGCCCTGCTGGCGCATTTTTCACCGGGTCACCTTTGTCAGCCGGGTGCTGCCCCCCGTCGGCACGACCCGTCCCCTACCAGCCCTGGAAGCCCAGATGCGGGAGCTGAGCATCGACAGCAACTTTGAGCTGATCAAGCGGCTCGACCCCTTCGTGGCCGACAAGGTAGACGACTTTGGCGCGTTCTCCCGCGCCGTGCGCGACACCATTGAGACCTTCATGCCGGAGCTCCAGCCCCACGTGGCCACCATCACCGAGTTTATGCGGTTGTTCTACGGCGTGGCCGAGCCCCTGGCCCTGGCCGACAGTGCCGAACTCACCGGCCTGCTGGAGGGAGGCCGCGCCCCCAACCAGCCGCCCGTGGTGCGGGTGGGCCGCAGCCAAACCCTGCACCTGGAGGGCGACAGCGTTCAGACCACACTGCCCGGTGCCGTGGCAGACGATGTGCTCTCTGCTGAGGCGATCTTCGTCACCTGGGCGGTCGAGTCTGCACCAGCGACAGCCGTCGTTACCCTGGCCGATCGCCACAGCCCGGTGACCACCGCCAGCTTCAGCGAGATTGGCCGCTACCGGCTCTCCCTCACCGCCAGCGATGGCCGCCTGTCTACCACCGAAGAGCTGGGCCTGCTGGTCAACCAGTCGCCCCTGGTGCGGGCTGGGGAAGACCGGGAAATCGGCTTCCGGGAACCTCTGGAACTGCGCGGCGAGCTGCGGCGGGATGGCCGGGGCGATCGCACCAGCCAAACCCTGACCATCCGCTGGGAGCTGATCAACGGCCCCGGCCTGGTAACCTTTGACAATGCCGCCGCCCTGCGCACCCGGGCTAGCTTTAGCGCCAGCGGCGTCTACCTGCTGCGGCTGACGGCGGAAACCACCACCGCCAGCGGCGTTCTCAACCACAGCGACGATCTGCAGGTGTTTGTGGGGGCGCGCATCAGCCGTGGCCTGCAAGCTCTCTACAGCTTTGCCGACCCGGTTGTCACCGAGGGGGCCACCGTGCGCGATGTCGCCGGGGTAGGCGCACCGATGGATCTCACCATCGCGGGCCATCCGGCGGCCCTGCCCGCCCCTGGCGGCAGCGGCTCCCTGGCCCTGGCCCTGAAGGAACCCGCCCGGCTGACGGGCGCTAACGCCGCTCGGCTGATTGCCGCTGTCAAAGCCAGCGGTGAGTTTACCCTGGAGGCCTGGATCAACCCCCGGGAGGCCAGCCAGCCCGGCCTGGGCCGCATCCTCACCCTGTCTGGGGGAGCCAGCAGCCGCAATGTGATTTTGGGGCAGGCGGGGAACCAGTTCCAGGTCGGGGTGCGCACCAGTGAGACCAACGGCAATGCCAGCGATCGCGCCTTTGCGGGCGGCACCGTCACCCCCGGCACCTTGACCCACGTGGTCTGCACCCGCGACGCGACTGGCCTGACTCGCCTCTACACCAACGGGCAGGAGGTGGCCAGGCGGCTGGTCGGCGGCAGTTTGAGTCCCTGGGAGGAGAGCTTTACCCTGGCCCTGGGCAACGAGCTGGGGGACGAGCGGCGGCGCGATCGCGCCTGGCTGGGCGACTTGCACCTGGTCGCCCTCTACAGCACGGCCCTGACTGCGGCGGAGGTGAGCACCAACTTTGAGGTGGGAGCCGATGCCAACCTGGCCCCGGTGATCTCCGCCGGAGCAGACCAGGTGGTCAACCTGCCCGCCACCGTTACCCTGCGGGGCGCAGTGATCGACGACCGCCTGCCCAACAGCCAGCTTGCGGTGCTGTGGAGCCAGCCCAGCGGCCCGTCTCCCGTCACCTTTAGCGACCCCACCAGCCTGGAGCCAACCGTCAGTTTTGTAGATCCCGGCAGCCGCGAAGACGAGCAGCCGTTCAAGGTGGCGGGGGTCTATACCCTGCGGCTGACCGTCGGCGACGAGGCCCAGGCCATCAGCGATGAGCTGACCCTGACCGTCAACCATGCCCCGCTAATCACCGTGGCAGAGACGATGGTGGTGCAACTGCCCAACCGCCTCCGCCTGGCCGCCGAGGTAGACAGCGGCCTGGGCAGCCCCCAGGCCGGTCAGCTGGCCCTGCGCTGGAGCCAGCTCAGCGGGCCCGGCACCGTTACTTTTAGCGATCCGACCCTGGTCAGCCCCACGGCCCAGTTTTCCACCAGCGGCACCTACGTGCTGCGGCTGACGGCCAACAACGGGCTGCTGAGCGCCGGGGCCGATGTCACCGTCCACGCCAACACAGCGCCTACCCTGCGGGTCACCGCGCCACCCCTGGTCAACCTGCCCGCCGCCGCCCATCTCCAGGGCGAGATTGTCGATACCGGCCTGGCCGACCCGGCGGGTGCCGTCACCGCCCAGTGGACGCTGGTGAATGGCCCCGGCGCTGTCACCTTTGCCGATGCCCAGGCCGCAGCGACAACGGCCACCTTCAGCGCCAGCGGCCCCTACGTGCTGCGCCTGACCGTGAGCACCGGAGCACTCTCCACCAGCCGCGAGGTGACGATTACGGCCAACCAGGCCCCCGTGGTGGACGCTGGCCTGAACCAGAGCATCGACCTGCCGGCCCTGGCAGAACTGGACGGCACCGTCAGCGATGACGGCTTCCCGACCCAGCCCGGTCGCCTCACCCTGGCCTGGAGCAAGGTCAGCGGCCCCGGCACCGTGACCTTCTCAGCCTCCGCCAGCGATTTCACCACCGCTCAGTTCTCCCAGGGGGGCGAGTATGTGCTGCGACTCACCGCCGACGATGGGGCTACCTCGTCCCACGATGAGGTAACCGTTCTCGTCAACCAGCCGCCCGTGGTCAACGCCGGGCCAGACCAGCGCCTGAGCCTACCCCCGGGAACCGGCGGGGCGATCGCCTCGCCTGCGATCGCCACCCTCAGCGGCACCGTGCAGGACGACGGGCTGCCCACGTCTACGGTCACCAGCCGCTGGGCACAACTCAGCGGCCCCGCCACCGCCCGCCTAGACAACCCCGACCGCCCCACCACCCAGGCTGAGTTTCCCCAGGCGGGTACCTACCTGCTCGAACTCAGCGCCAGCGATGGCCGTCTTACCGGACGCGCCACCCTCACCGTGGTGGTTTCAGACCGCATTCTGGAGGGCCTCCAGGCGATCTATGACTTCCGAGAAGGCACGGGTACCACGATTCGCGATCGGTCTGGTCTCCAGCCCGCCCTGGATCTGACCCTGGTAAGCGGTGCCCTTGAGCGTCTGCCGGGACGGGGGATTGGGCTGCGGCAGGGGAGCCTGCTGGCTACCGCTGCGCCCGCCACCCGCCTCAGCCGCGAAATTCAACAAACTCAGGCCCTCACGGTAGAGGCCTGGGTCAAACCGGCCCAGGTGGCCCCCGCCCAGACTCCGGCCCGCATAGTCACCCTCTCGACCGACATCAACCAGCGCAACTTTACCCTCGGCCAAAGCAACAACCAGTACGTGATGCGCCTGCGCACCACCACCACTGGCCTCAATGGCACCGAGCCGGTGGTAGAAGGCGGGTCAGTCAACCCCAACCAGCTCACCCACCTGGTCTACACCCGCGATCGCGCCGGGAATGCAGTCCTCTACGTCAATGGCCAGAGGCAGCAGCGGGGGCAGATCTCTGGCAACCTCTCCAACTGGAATGAGACCTACAGACTCGCCCTGGGGAACGAGCTGACCGGCGATGGGCAAAGACCGGCCCAGGAGGGCCAGCGCCCCTGGCTGGGTGAATACCACCTGGTTGCCCTCTACAACCGTGCCCTCAGCGCCGAGGAGGTGGCCCACAACTTCGCCGCCAACCTCCCGGGGTAGCGGGCACCGGGTGCCTCGGCGGTTCCGGTCGCTGACTATAGCCGTAGTCACCTGGGTGAGGACATTCAGAAGCTTTAAAGGCGTTTGAACGTTCAAACGTTTCTAGGGAAACTGTCCTAACCAGAGTGACTACAGCTATATATGATGGGCTTTTGCGACGAGAACGGCTAACTTGTGGTGAACTGTTTTCAACAACTGGCCCAGGCGCTGGAGTACGGCCCCGCTGTGCTCGCCACGGTCACTAGCGTTAGAGGATCGGTGCCGCGGGAGGTAGGGGCCAAGCTGGTGGTCGATTCGGCAGGCCAAGCCTTTGGCACCATCGGCGGCGGGGCGGGGGAGGCCAAGGTGCTGCGCCAGGCCAAGGAGGTGCTGCAAACGGGGCAGAAGCAGTTTGTTGACCTTGACCTATCGGGCTTACCCCAGCGGCAGACCCAGGGAGTTTGCGGGGGCCACATGCGGGTGTGGCTGGAGCGGTGGCAGGGCGATGCGGCGAAAGCTTTGGCTCAAACAGTTTTGCAGCGGCTCCAGACCGAGCGATCGCTCACCCTGGTCACCCCCCTTGAGCAGGGTAAAGGCCCCTACCTGGTGGAGAATGCTGTTCAGATCGATCCGGCGATCGCCTTTGTCGAAACCCTGCACCCGGCCCCCACGCTGCTGATTGTCGGCGCAGGCCACGTGGGCATTCAACTCGCCCAAGTCGCCCACCTGATTGGCTTTCAGATTGCCGTGCAGGACGATCGCCCCGAGTGGGCCAATATCGACTACTATCCCCAGGCCAGCCAGATTTTAGCTGAACCATTAGACAGAGCGATCGCCTCCCTCGCCCAGCACCAAAACCTCTATGCCGCCCTGGTCACCCGGGGCTACACCTACGACCTAGAAGCCCTTCAGCTGTTGCTCCAGCGCCCCAGCCCCTGCCGCTACATCGGCATGATCGGCAGCGAAAAGCGAGTGCGCCAGGTCTACGGGGCGATCGCGCAGGCGGGCATCACCAACGAACAGCTGGCGGGCATCTACGCTCCGATTGGTTTAGATATTGGGGCGCTGACGCCCGCAGAAATTGCTGTCAGCATCGGCGCTGAGCTAATTATGGTGCAGCGGGGGGGAACGGGGCGATCGCTCTCAGAACGGTTGCGCCGCGCCCTTGTCCATTGACGCAACCGAATGAAACAACCAATAAATATAGCCATAGCCACCGAAGTTAGGACAATCAGAAGCCTTGGAAACGTTCGAACGTTCAAACGTTTAAGGGAAACTGTCCTAACCCAAGTGGCTACAGCTATAGTACGCGAACGTTCGAACGTTCAAACGTTTAAGGGAAACTGTCCTAACCCGAGTGGCTACAGCTATAGTACGCGGTGGAGTCGCTTAGTTCCCAGGCATAGCGCCGGTTCTGCTGCGAGAGTCAAGCTTGTCAGCTTTAAAGCTCCACTCGCCATTGTTGTCTTGCACAAAGGTGTTTTTTACAGAATTCCAGGCAACTTCATGGGCACCATCTTCGCTCAGGCCGTCGCTGGTAGCCGCATTAAAAGCGGCCATAAAAATCTGCTTGGCCTCCTGGGGCAGCGATTGAGTTTCCTGGGGCAAAGCATCAGTATTTTCGTAAGCCATGAAAGTTCTTCCTTAGTGGTGGTTTGGTTCTTGCATAGACCATAAAAGATCGGCACCACCGCCAACCTCCATCTTTCGCCGTACAAGCCACCTCCTTTCGCATCCCCAGGGCAGAAATTGCAGCAAGCATATCCATAGCTACTGTGGCAATTTCCGTCTTGGTAAGGTACAGCCATAGTCACGTTAGGCCAATCAGAAGCCTAGAAATGTTTGAACATTCGAACGTTTTAACGTTTTGGAGTTTGGTGCCCTCACCAGTGTGACTGTGGCTATACCTCCCTTAAATGAGACCCGCTATAGATTGCTAGAGACGCGCGTTTGCTCTACTCATCGACTGCTAAATTGGCTAATTCTATCGATTCCTTACTGTTGATCAGACTGGGCGATCGCCACGGGCTGGCGCTCAATCAACCGCCCAAATCCGACTTTTTCAAACGGTGGTTAATCTTTGGCAAGGGCAAAATAGGCACAGTCAGCGGAGTACCCAAATGGCTGTGACTGCCCAAAAATTGTTGTCGTGGGGGGCAATCGCCCTGGTTGGCCTTGAGCTGGGGCTGGCCCTGGCCTACCTGGCCGTGATTTTTCTACGAGGTGAGGCAGTGCCACTGCTGGATTTCAACGGCCTGCGATCGCTACCCTCCTGGCTCCAGGCAGCCCATCTGTTTGCCATCGGGGGCCTCTGTTTGGCGCTGCTGGGGTTTCGCCAGCGCATGGCTCGTCCGGTTTCCTGGTTTTCGCCCAGTGCCCTGGCGGCACTCTGCCTCTACGGCGGGGTAGACGAACTCACCAAACTCCACCTCGCCCTCGACCAGTTTGATTGGAAGCTCATTTACCTGGGCATTTTGATCGCCATTCCGGTACTGGGATGGCGAGACCTAGGGTGGATCTGGCGTCACCATCGCGCTTCGGTGCTGTGGGTGCTGGCGGGGGTAGGAATCTTTCTGCTGGGCGGGTTTGGCGCGGAGGCGGTGAAGGGGGCGATCGCCTCAGAACTGGCCACCCATTCCTCTTCCCAGGGGCTGTTCCTGGGCGAACACCTCAGAATCACTGTAGAAGAACTGGGCGAACTCCTGGGAGAAACCCTGATCCTCTACGGCATGGCTCACTTCACGCAGCGGGCTTTGAACTCCCAGCGGATGCCGGTGCTGTCGTCGTCCCTGAACCGGCTTTGACGAGGCCGTAGCGGGGTATGCCGCAGCCTGCTCCACAACTGGGGCATAATAAACGCCTAAAAGCGCTGATGCCTATGCGATCGCCCCTCCTCACCCTGCCCAAGGCCGAACTCCACATCCACATCGAAGGCTCCCTGGAGCCCGAGCTGATGGTGGCCCTGGCCCAGCGCAATGGCGTGCAGCTCCCCTACAATTCGGTCGAGGCCGTGCGGGCGGCCTATCAGTTTGAAAACCTCCAGTCGTTTCTCGATCTCTACTACGCCGGGGCGCAGGTCTTGCAGAGCGAGCAAGATTTCTACGACCTCACCTGGGCCTACCTGCAAAAATGCGCTGCCCAGCACGTGCGCCATACCGAAATTTTCTTTGACCCGCAGACCCACTGCGATCGCGGCATTCCCTTTGAGGTCGTCCACAGCGGCATCACCCAGGCGCTCAAGGATGCCAAAGCTCAGCTGGGGGTTTCCTCCGCGCTGATTCTCTGCTTTTTGCGCCACCTCAGCGCCGAGGCCGCCATGGCCACCCTGGAGCAAGCCCTGCCCTACCGCGACAGCATTATCGCCGTGGGGCTCGATTCGTCAGAGCTGGGGCATCCGCCCGCCAAGTTTCAGGCGGTGTTTGACCGGGCGCGGGCCGAGGGTTTTCTCACCGTGGCCCATGCAGGAGAAGAGGGGCCACCGGAATACATTTGGGAAGCGATTCGCCTGCTCAAGGTGTCACGCATCGACCACGGCGTGCGCTGTGTGGAAGACCCAGCCCTGGTGGAGTACCTGGTCGAGCACCAGATCCCGCTGACGGTGTGCCCCCTGTCGAATGTCAAGCTCTGCGTGTTTGACGCCATGGCCCAGCACAACCTCAAACAGCTGATGGATCTGGGCCTGTGCGTGACGGTAAATTCCGACGACCCGGCCTACTTCGGCGGCTACCTGGCCGAAAATTTCGCAGCGGTGGAGTCAGCCCTGGGGCTAACGCCAGAACAACTGGTGCAATTGGCCAAAAATTCCTTCAAAGCATCATTTTTGAGCCCAGCCGAGTAGCAGCCCTACTTACAGGAACTAGTGATCTACAATTGAAACTGCCTAATCCCGATCAGACTGTTATTTCTGCGGATAAGTTGGAGGGCTATTCGCTTAATCCTAACCATTCTGAAGGCCGTCATAAAGCTGTAGTCTTCCAATCAGCTTTAGGGCTCAATTTAGAGAATGTCAGGGAACTACGAGCGGCTTTAATTCAAGCTATCAAAACTCAAGAGGCGATATCAACTAAACGAAACGCCTATGGACAAAAGTACCAGATTGAGTTTGAAATGACTCGCAATGGCAAAACTGCTCTGGTCAGAAGCATTTGGATTGTTAGACACGATGAGAACTTCCCCCGGCTTGTAACCTGTTACATTCCCTAAGCTAAAGGCAAATATCTATGAAACTTTTGGACGTAGTGGCTCTTACCCAAAACTTACCAGATCTTGATCTGTACAAAGGCCAGGTTGGTACCATTATTGAGGTGTATGAACCGACTATATTTGAAGTCGAATTTGTAGATCTCAGCGGCAAAACCTATGCAGTTGAAACACTCAACGCCAATCAATTGATGCAGCTTTACTACGCGCCTTTGCCACAAACAGCATAGTGATTAGAGGGATTGGGGGAAGGGGAAGTATCCGCCAACTCTGACAGTTCCGCAGATGCGATCGCTGTGCAAAGAGCCGGCCATCACCTTCAATGAATTGCCCGATAAGTTTGGGCCAAGCAAATTACCCAGTAAAATTTGTGCTGTCTGCCCAAGGCACGACTCTGGTAATTGTTGCCGCAAGAATTGCCATCTCAACGCAGCGTACGGTCAAAATCAAAATTGACGAATGGCCCAAAATTGCAGGACGCTGAGAATGCTGTCTAAACTCAACACCGACAGCACGCTACCGGCGCTGCCAACGCTCAAAATGCTGCCCGCACTGCCAATGCTCAAGATACTCCCCGCGCTGCCGACGCTGAGAATGCTGCCGGTGCTGCCAATGCTGAGAATGCTGCCCGCGCTGCCCAGACTCAGCAGGCTAAAGTAGCTGCCTCGACTCAAAATAGCGCGAAGCCGTGGGGCAACGGCGCGACCATTAGCAAGGGTGGAAGGGGTTTGCTGTCGTTCAACCATGCGGCGATAACCTGCTCAAGCTTGGGTGTGGAAAGCGGCTTCTCACAAAACCAAATGATCAAATAGTTTAGCTGTCCTCAATGCGTCCAGCCTTGACGGTCAAAATCTGCGATGAGGTCATCCACTGGCTGCCAAAAGCACCGAGGTGCGTGGTAGTGATGATGGTTTGAAAGCGGTCTTGAATCGCCTCCAGTAATTGGTTTTGGCGGTTTAAGTCTAACTCAGCCAGCACGTCGTCGAGCAATAGCAGGGGCGGTTCGCCGATCACCTCATCGATCAGGTGCAGCTCCGCCAGCTTGAGGGCCAGCACCAGGGTACGCTGCTGTCCCTGGGAGCCGTACTGGCGGCTGGGGGTGTTGTTGATGGCAAACTCGATGTCGTCGCGGTGGGGGCCAACCAGGCTGGTGCGCTGGTGCTGCTCGGCCACAGCCCGCAGTTTAATCTTCTCCAAAAAGCTGGCCTGAATTACCTGGGGGTCATCCTCGGCCATGGGCACGTTGGGCTGGTAATGAATTTGCAGGTCTTCGCGCTGGCCACTGATCGCCTGGTGCCACTGGTGGGCGATCGGGGCCAGTCGGGCGATCGCCCTGGCTCGCCGCCGAATCACCCGCGTGCCCAGGGCCGCCAGCTGGGCATCCCACAGGGCAAACTCGGTGGCATCTACAGATGGCCCAGTTTCCCCCTCGTCGTCACCGTAGGATTGCTTGATCAGGGCGTTGCGCTGCTTCAGCACCTGGTTGTACTGACCGAGAATGTGGGCATAGACCGGCTCTAGCTGAACCAGCAGCGTGTCGAGCCAGGTGCGTCGCTCCCCCGGCCCGCCCCGCACCAGGTCGAGATCCAAACTGGAGAACTGCACCGCGTTGAGAGCACCCAAAAAATCGAGCTGTCGCCGCAGCTTTTCACCGTTGAGAATGGCCGTGCGCCGCCCCGCCTGCCGCAGCACCAGGGAGAGATCGGCCACGCCTAAATCCCTGCGGACAGAGGCGCTGATTTGAGCGACGGGCTGGTCTTGCTGCACGAGGTCGCGATCGCGCCCCGTCCGATGCGACTTCAGCGTTGCCAGCAGTTCCACCGCCTCCAGCAAGTTCGACTTGCCCTGGGCATTTTCCCCCACCAAAATCGTCTTGGGAGCCGCAAAGTCAATCTGCTGCTCGCCATAGTTGCGAAAGTGCCTGAGCGATAGGTGCGTGAGGTACAAAGGTTAAGGCCGAGGCTTGACTTGGTTTAGGATACAGGACGGCAGGAAATAATATCAGGCTCAGCCTCTTGACGGGCGCAAACAGGTGAGCTACTTTTTATACAAGCTCGGTTGAGCAAAGCTGTGTCTAGTGCTCTAACTAGGTCTACATAGAGATCGCAGGAATGTAACTTTTTGCGGTCGCTATGTAGCTCTAGTTCAAAATAAGATTGAATGTCTCGTATTACATACGAGCATCATCTTAGCTATTGAACTCGATATTGCTCTGTCCTTTCCCGAGCCGTTATTTACCTTATTACTTTGGTAAGTTATGGCCACCAGAAAATCTAATCGACCAACTGTCGCTGTATTCGCTGACGCCCAAAATGTCAATCTATTCAAATACAGCCGACATTCCGCAGGTTGACAAAAGGAGTATTTGGGTCAGCGGAGGTAAGCTCAG